>JGI10211J34971_10004451_pt1 | contig 11120 bp, 3 predicted proteins | sample Etolagsediment_FD_34971 | JGI IMG/M metagenome (IMG submission 34971)
GACGTGTGCTCTTCCGATCTGGTTTCGCATCTCCGTTGTTTGAGTTTTTAGAATGTTCTACTCCAGCTATTACTATGACTTTATACAATACAGAATCTGGTACAGCTAAGACCGGTGCATCATTCGGTAGTATTAGTATATGGGGTCACCCTAAACCACTACATATGGTTGGTACTAAAGATGGTAAGAGAAACGCACAAGCGACACCTAATGCATTGAATCAACGTATCATAGCTTTGAAGAATGTACCATTTTTGTTTGATGAGATGGGTAACCAAAACGGTGAAGAGACAGGTAACTTTATTCACAACGTATCACAAGGTAAACCTAAAGTTAGAATGGAAGCATCTGTAGATGAAGAGCGTCCTCATGAAGGTGAAGCATCTATGGTTGTTATCTTTACATCAAACCACTCGGTCATAACTAAATTAGCTGGGTTGAAGATAGACCCTAATGGTGAGCTAGCAAGGGTTCTTGAGTTTAAAGTTGGTTCTCCTAGCTTACTTAAAAATGACGCTTTGATGGGGGCAGAGATATTTAATCCGTTTACTAAGAACTATGGTCATGCAGGTCGTGAGTATATTAGATACTTAATGGAAACTCCAAAAGAAAAAATAAAAGCTAGGTTTGACTACTGGGTAGAACGGTTCATGAATGACTATTCAAAAGATGCTGTGTATAGGTTCTATCACAATGCTATAGCTTGTACATTTACAGGAGCGGAAATAGCTAATGAACTAGGTATTATTGATTATGACTTAGAGCGTATCTACAATCACGTAGTTAATGATATGGTTAATACTAAGAACAATGTCATTGAGATTAACAAAGCGGATTACGTTGACGTACTACAAAGGTTCCTTAACTCTAATCACTTGGGTACTTTAACTATTGAAGATGGTAACGCTTCTGCAGATGTTAGAGCATCACACTTAGTTATTAGAGCTGATATAGACAAGAGCTTATACAATATTGAGACTAGGGCGTTTGCTGAGTTCTTAGCTAAAGAAGGTGCAAGCGTAGATGCATTCATAGAAAATATGAACAAGCTAGGGTATAAGACTCGTAAACACAAGAAGCGTATGGGTGCCCAATGGAAACCTGCTGCTAGTTTAGGTGCTGTATCTAGTATTGAGATAGAGTCTGCTAAGTTCTTAGATGAGATAGTGAAAGAAATAAATGCTGAGAACAAGTGAGCCTGAATGGATATTACCGTTCTTATACATGGAAAAGGGGGATAGTTTTTTCATACCTACGACTAGACCCTCTAGCCTTATTTATACTATAGAAACAAAAGCTAAAAAAGAAAAGATAAAAGTTAGATGTTACGCTGTAGTATATGAAGGCATGCTTGGTGTAAGGACGTGGCGTGTGGGTTAATTAATCTTCAGCTATTTGTAACATAACATCTATTTCAGATATTAAACCTTTTATGTAGGCATCTAGTTCCAGCTTTCTAAAATCTAATAATTCTTTTCTTTGTTTAGGCGTAAGTCCTGGCATACGTCTTATTTCATTTACATAATCACGAGTAGGATTTATTTCTTTAGTTTCTATTTCTTTATATCTATCTACAATCATAGGGTCAGATGGGTTTTTATCTAAGTAACTAGCTAACCCAACAGGATTATTTTTTAAGGCATTTAATCTAGCTTCTTTCCTATCTACTATATTTTTAATTCTAGTAAAAGCTCTTTGGTCTGGTTTTGACACGTTTGATATAAAACTATCAAATACTTGTAAATCTCTTTTAGGATCAAAATCTTTTTGTCCTGCTATTGTTAGTCCAAGACCATACGTGTTTTGAGCTATTCGTGTAATACCGTCTGCGTAGTTGTTTGCAAAGAAGAACATAACATTAGGACTCCAGTCGATAGCACCTTCAGTTATCTCACTTAAATATATAGCTGCATCTTTATACATATCAGGTATGTTATCTCCACCAGTATAAGCATCGCCTACTCTAGATTTTCTTGAATTATATATCTGTTGACCAAAAGCGTTCATATTTAAGGCATACTCTAATACTGGTCTTGAAACTGATGGAGCAAAAGAGTCTATTAAAAATGCTGCAGTATTTCTTATATCTCCACCAAAGGGATTAATTCTTGATACTGGTAATGGTAGGTAAGAATCCATAGTTATTTCAATAAGATTACCCATTACTTCTTTACCTGAATTTTCTCTTCCTAACCCTAAACCCATTAATTGAGCACCAATAGCTGCTAATCCACCGTTACCAAAACCCCAAGGTATTTGTATTACCATGTCTGTACCAGGTATAGCAAATCTAGCAAAACGAGTCCATCTTCTTAAGTCATCGCCAAATGTTTTGTTTTTACCATCATCGTCGTCACCTGATAATGCTGCTGCTAATGCATAAACTGCCATTCCCATACCTATTGCACTAGCCATAACTGTTTGAGCTGCTTGTTGTCGTTTTTCAAACTTAGCTTTATATGTTGCTAATCTTTGTGGGTCATTCTTAATATATTCTGGTAGTTGAGCTTCTACATTTTTCCATCGTCTTAAGGCTGGTCCTATAGACTCTAATGCTCTCACTGCACCAGTAGCAGCTGGTCTGAAGAACATAAACCATGCACCCATAGCTCTACCGTATTCACCAGTCTCTTCAAAGTTTGCCATACGTTTAGCGTACCCAGTTGCATATTCTCTTGCTGCTTCTTCTAATTGAGCCTTACCATATTTGTTTTTGTTTTGAGCTATAAAATCCTGTTTAGCTGTACGGTAAGCTGCGATACGAGATGCTAATTCAAATGTAAGCATTAAGCCATCAAAGAACTGAGTAATATCTTCTTTAGTGTCTATTATTGCATTTTTATTTAGTTTTTTACCTAGGTTGTTCATCATACCAGCAACAGATAAACCTTGAACATAAGCGATATTACCCCCCTCGTTTAGGTACTCCATCACATCTTGAGGATAAGTATTTCCTTTTTTAGCTTGGTCTTTAACATATTTATCTATAGCTTTAGTATTACCGTCAACAAATAAATAAGCTATTGTAGAAGTATCTTTTAAACCACCTTTAGTTACTTGCTCTGCTATAAGAGTTAAATATTCAAAACTTTCTTTTGCTCCTACATCAGCAGCTATATTGTATGCATTAGTTAAAGCATCGCGAACAAAGTTTAATACTGGGAAAGCAGGATTGAATCTAGTATGTAACTGACCAAGAGCACCAGTAATACCGTTTGCTAAATCTAGTAATGGGTGTGAATCTCTATATGTACGTCGTATAGCTTCTAATGCAGCAACATCTTTTATCTCAATAATATCTATAGAACCATCAGGGTTATAGTGTAGTATTCTATTTCTTTTATTTAAAGCTTCTTCGTCTTTAATTTTACCTGTGTATCTATCTTCGTAGCTAAATGTAGCTACTATTTTTCCGTCTAATAATTTTTGTTTTACTTTCTTACCATCTTTGTCTACATAATCTACTTGTGTAAGAACAGCATTTTTGATTGCTTGAGTTAATTTTCTTCTACCTGCTCTTGCTCCGGCAATAGTTGCGTCTACTAATATCTGAACAAATGGGTCTGTAGCATCTTGTTGTCCACCCTCAAAAGTGTTTTCTAGTCTTCTTAAGTCGCCTGATAATCTTTTACCCTGCAGGTTTAACGATTCGTCAAAGTCATCTTTAGTTTCTGTTTTACCTTTTAATGGTATATAATTTTCCCACCCATATAATTTAATTATATTTAAACCTTGTTGTGGTAAATAGTTAGACATACGGTTTAATTCGATAGAAGCTGCTTGTATATCTTTTAAAGCTATTCTCATTTTTTCTATAATCTGTCTTTGTCTTGCAGGTAGATTATTATATTCATCTATCAATGCTTCTCTTTCAGCAACTGTTAAAGGACCCTTACCGCCGCCTTTACCTACAACACTATATTCTAAATCATTTTCATCTATTGACTTATATTTAGCACCTTCAAAACTTAGTCCGTTTGAGTCCTTGTATTTAGAAGCTAAAGTTTCTAGTGTATCTCTTAAAGTTTGTATTTCAGCATCTGATAGATTAGTTTTAGTTGTTAATATTTTAAATATTTTTTCTCTTAATGCAGCAGCACTAACCATTTCACCTGAAGCTAATTTTATATTTTGTTTTGTGCTTAGTGGCACAAACTTAATAAATTTTACGTGCCTTCTTTCTGCTTCATGAAATGCTGTGAGCCATGATTGTAAATCTCCTACTGCTTCAGACTGCGATTGTTTTACATAATTTAAATACTCTGTAAATAATGTTACAAATCTATCTATTGGTTCTTTAGTATAGGTTTTAAGTAGTACATCTGCTCTACCTAAAGAAGTTGTAATTTGGTCAAATATATTATTAAAGTACTTACCACCTCGTATTAAAACTCCTGCATTATCTGCAAAATCTTGTATATTTTTTATTGCAATTCTATCGTTTTGGAATAGTCTAATTAAATTAGTTCTTACTTTTTCATTGCCAAATAAAATGCCTTTTACAGTGTTATATGACCGGTTAAACCAGCTTCTATACTCTATGTCTTTAGCTCCTTTTCTATTTTCTTCTCTTATTTGTGTAGGCGTAGAGTCCACTATGTCTTTAGCTTTTTTAGGTGCAAAGGATATACCCTTACCTTGTAATGTTTCACTAGCTGGTACATATTCTTTTGATGTAATTATATTTTCAATAGATTGAAGCGTAGTTGCGGCAGTTATTCCTGGAGTAAAACCTCCAAGCGTTCTTATAGTTTTAAGTATAAAGTTAGCCATGTCTTTTAAGAAACCTGAAACTTTCCCATCACCGTACGTTTTCTTAAATATGTCAGATTCTCTTTCTTTTTTAGACCTACCTAGAGTACCAACTAGTTTTTGCACTTCTTCGCTAGAGAACATCTCAGCAACAAATTCTTTAAATGAATCTATACCAAACAGTTCTAGTGTAACTGGGTTTAAAGTTTGAGACACATATTCATATTGTTTTTCTAACGTGTCTAGTTCTTTTTGTAGACTTAGTGGTAGCACACTTCTATTGTCAATAATATGGTCCATCATAGAGTGCATAACTTCGTGTACTACTATCCTACCCAGCGATTCTACTCTGCCAGAAGAGTCACTAAATTCTACTTTCTTGTTTATAACAATAGTGTTTGTTCGTGGATCAAAGTGTGCAAACCTATCACCTCTAACTACACCTAATTTTATTTTAGTGTTATATCCTGGTATTTTAGATATAACTTTAGCTAGCATGTTAGCGACTGTTTGAGTAGAGTTAAGTTTTGCTGTTGCTTTGCCTGCTATGACTTTTAAAATTTCTGCTATAGACTTACCTGATTTTATAGCCTCCATCACGTCGTTATTTGAATCAGTTGTATTTTTATTTTCTAAAGCTTGTAGTTGAGCAGGCGTTAATGGCGTAGTGTAGTTCATACCTGCACCACGTTTTCTTTGTTTAGCGGCTTCTTGTTCTTTTTCTATTCTTTTTAACTGAGCTTTTTCTTTTCTTTCATTTAATGTTTTTTGACCAATTACTTTAGTTGCGTTACCTGACTTGTTTATAATTCTTGCCATTCCATCATAGGTATTTTTCATTCTATCCGCTACAGCTTTTTCTCTAGCATTAAATGTTTTTGCAAATTCGTCTCGTATTTTTTTCTTATCATTAAATTTATCTAGTTCAATTTTGCTTTTTACGTTTGGCGCTTCGTTAACTATAGTGTTATATTCTTCTTGGTCTATAAAGTCTAATGGGTCATTGATAGAAAACTCGCCTTCTTCATATCCTCTTTCTTTTGCTAATTTTTGTATTTGCTTATCTATCGCGTTTTTATCTTTTAGCCCATACTCATCGTTAGCTGCTTCAAATGCCCAGTCTTTTATTGCTTCAGCTCTTTGTTCTGCAAAGTCACGAGATCTTTCGTATGGTGCTGGCACATCTTCTTCAATAGCCCCTGTCTTTTCAAACGTCTCCGTGAACAGAGCATTTAAAGGTTGTATACCGCCTTGCTCTCTAGCTATATCATTATATTTTTGTTCACGTCGTACTCGTTCTTCTCTAATACCTGCTATACCTGATGTTTTCTTATACATCAATTTGTAAGCTGCATCAGCTATAGTTGAGTATTCTTTTCTTTTATTTATTTCTTGGAACTGTTCTTTGGATAGATTTTTTTCTAGGAAGGAACGCACTTCACTAGCTTTAGGTTTAGCATCTTCTCTTTTATTCCATGCTTCTTTTGTATTAATGTAATTTCTTGCAAAGTATTTTGCTACTGATTCTACTGAAGTATTATCTAGTGTATCTCTAGGTACTAAACTAAAACTTTCTACATTGCCTTCTGCATCTACATTTTCTTTGATTATGTGAGTTTCTTGTAGGTTGTTGTCTGTTTGATACTTAGTTACTTTTGGTTTTAAATTACTATCAAATACAGAGTTAGGTGTAGTTTTTATTATTGCATTTTCTGTAACTTTTAGGTTAGCTTCTGGGTCAGTACTTTCAAACTGAATAGGGTTACCGTACTGGTCATATTCTGTTCTTCTTGTAATTACAGGTGGTGTAGGGCTTGAGTAGTCTTGTAAGAATTTACCAAAAGTAAGTCCAGGATTATCTTTTTGTGCTTTTAAAAAGTCTTGTTCAGCAATATATTGTTCAAGAGTATAGTTAGGAGAGTCTTTTCTTCGCTCTTCATACTCTGCTAATTCTGCATCTGTTGGTTCTCTTTTTGAAGGTATGTTATTTAATAAATTATCTATCTTTTGATTTCTGTCTACAGAATCTGTTTTTTGTTTCTCTCTAGTGTTTCTTCTTTTAGCTTGTTCTCTGGCTATAATAGACAAGTTATCTGGGTTGTTTACAAATAGTTTTGCTGATTTTCTTAATTCTTCATCTGTAAAATTTAATACATCATTACGTTTTAATGTAGTGTTGTTTGTGATTGTTCTTCCAGAAGCTGTGTCAAAAGCGCCTCCACTGCTAACCACTGAAGGTCGTTCAGGTGCTCCAGGTTCTTCGGTAATGCTTGGCGTGGGTTCTCCAGGAACTTCATCGCCTCTGAGATCTGTTCGTCTGTCAATTCCAGCATCTTCTTCTCCTTCAAATAAGTCCATTTGAGGCGGAAACATATCAAGCTGCTCTGCTTCTGTTTCTTGCTGCGTTTGGATTATTTGTTGTTGTGAATCAAATAAATCTTGTTGAGCTTGTATATCTTCTTGCTGAGTAGTCTCTGGCTCATTAATAGACTCTTGTGAATTTATTATATCATCTGCTGCTTCTGATGCAGTAACTTCTTGTTGCTCTCTATCTTTTTTTCTTTTAATTTCTATCTTATCGATAAGTTTGTTAGTAGGTTGTTTTTCTTCTACTTCAGCACCTAGCACCTCTTGTGTTTCTTCATCAGTTACTTCTGTTGTAGGTTTAGGCGTTCTAATACCACCAATAGTAGCAGGTATGATAGGCATAAAGAATCCACCTGCAGCAGCATCTATATATTCTTGTAAAGCTTGTCTATCTGCTAACGGTAAATCTGCTCCATACCTTTCTATCATAGTTTGTACAACTTCTACTGGTGCTTCTTGTAAACCTGTAATACCAATATTTCTAGCTATATTTAGTAGCATACTTCGTGTAGGAGCAGCTAATCCTTCTAATGCACCAAGACCGATTTTAATACCTAGATAGTCTGCTAATGCATGAGCAGCACTTAAACCCGCTAGTTTACTTGTACTTAATTCTTGTATTTTTTCTATTTTTTCTTGAGGGTCATCTATACCTGCAATAGCTTCATCTACTGCACGAGATGTTACTTCACCTGTACCGTATCTTCCAGCTAACTGAGCATACCCTAATCTTCTACCTATTTCTTTGTTAACTGTTTTTTGAGCTGTTTCTGTAGCCATGAATTTTTTAATTTCTTTTTCTACAAATTTATCAGCTGCTTCTTGTCCAGATTCTTTTGCTATTTTTTCGGCTGCTTCTTTAACGCCTTTTTTAACTAGATTTTTTGCAACTAGACCAGATATACCGCCTGATACTGTACCAGCTCCAGGCACAGCGCTTCCTACCATAGCGCCAACTACACCTGACAACAAAGCTTCACTAATCATACCTACACCTTGACCAGCTACATACGGTATATAGTCAGTTAATACAGTACCTAAACCTTTGTTGAGTGCGGCAGTAAATGAGTCTGTTTCTTTAGATAGTGGAATTTGTTCTTTTTGTGCGCGGTCCATTCGGTCAAGACCGGACTGTATCATGTCTGCTGAACCAAATGCCTTACCTGTTAATACCTGAGCACCGCCAATTAATTCTTTTTGTTGTGGAATATAAGACTTAATACCTCTAATAAAATCACTAGAGTCATCATCTGCTGGAAGTGGTTGAGGTTCTTGTCCTGTTATAGGTTGTTCAGGTTGTCCGCCAGGTATAAATTTACTGACAAACTCATCCATACTTAACTTATCAGAATAATGAGTATCATAGAGTCTTTGAGTCAGATCGGCATCTGACAAATTGTTGTACATCGGGTACTGTTTTCTAAACTCGTTAATATCCATTTTATTTAGTTTTTAATTAAAACTTAGGGCCAGATAATATGCCTGCTGGGTCTTGAGGATTATATTGCGGCATTACAGGATTTCTATTTGTAGTAACCGTACTTCTATCTGATGAACTTTGAATCACTCCTCGACCTTCGTAGGCTTTAATTAATTCTCTACGTTTAGCATCATAAAGAGCTTTTAGTTCATCTAGTCTAATTTTTTGATTAGCATTCAAACCATCTTTAGTTCCAGCTATAGTTTCAAGTTGCCTTATTTGATTATAAATACCCTTGTTATCTTCTTTTAATCTGTCTTCTATTTTTTCAAATATAGATAAGTTTTGGTTCGTAGCTTTTAAACCAAAGTCTATGTAAGACCTATAAGCACTTGCACTGATTCCTGCTTTCTTAAGCTCATTAGCCATCTTATCATACTCAATTTGAGTTTTAACAGCTTCAAGCCCAACTTTTTGATTATTAATTCTTGCTCGTTCCTCTGAATCAACACCAAATTTAAATCCTGCATCTTCTTCTGCTCTATTTAGTTTTTGCAGTTCTAATGCATATCTTTCATCATCTTTAATCATATCAAAGTACTCTTTGTTGCCTTGAGATAATCTGTCAATTGATCTGGTTAAGTCTATTGCTTGACCTGGTATTTGTTGACCTACAGCATTACCTAAGTTCATTAAGAACTCACCAACTACAAAGTCTTTCTTCCTAGCTTGTGCTTTTTCAGAGCGTGACGCTTCTTTTTCTATAGCTTCACCAAACGGAGATGGACCTAATGCTTCTTCACGTTCTCTTTCCATTCTTGCTCTATATTCAGCAGGATCGTCCATTCTCATTTCATCAAAGTTTTTATCAAATCTAAATCTATCAACATCTAAGTCAGTGTCTTTATCTAGTCCACCTAACATTTTATCTTGAGCAGCTTCTTTATCTATTTTTTGCTGTTCTTCTATTATATCCGGTAAAAACTCTGGGAACTGAGTTCTCATTTTTTCTTTAATCATAGCTTGTTCAGCAGTAGGTTTAGTATGAAGTGTTAAATCTTTTTTATTTTCTTCTTCAAGTTTCTTAAGTATTTCTTGTTTTTTTATTTCACTCATTATGTCTGAAGCTTTTGCCTCACCAAGAAAACCTCTTTCAAACGGACCTCTAACAACATAATCACCTTCAGCATAACCAACTACGCCCCCTTCTTTAAAGTCTGCTACATAACCACCTGCTTTTGCAAGTGCAGGTAAACCTGGCATAGCTGCTCTATCTGCAGCTGCCATTTCAGTTGGCTGAGGTACATTAGTCATATCAGGTCTTTGTGCGCCTAGATTATCAATACCACCTGTCATCATATTTTGAGCATTAGCTTGTTGCATCAATGCTTGGTCTTTTACTGTAGGCATAGGACCCGCTGCTTGAGCTTCCATTTGTTGTTTTTGTTTATTTTCTACTTGACGACGTTCTACTTCACCTAACACTAATATACTAGGGATAGTGCCTGGATCTTGTAGATAATTAAGTAACTTTTCATTGCTAGTTATATAGTTACCGTTTGCATCTCTAGCTCTTAAATGACTTGCAAATCTTTCTTCTAACATAATCTTAACCCTTACCTAGAATGTTATATAAACCTAGACCTGCTAGACCTAGACCACCTAGTTGTGATGCTAACGTTGGTGCTGGAGCGTAAGCCACTTGAGTAGAACCAAGAGCACCTGCAGTACCTCGTAGAATATTTGATTGATACTCCAACAGACCTCTTTGAAAATCTTGTTCTTCTCTAAACTGTTGGTATGCCAAGTTATCAATCTCTTGTTGTAATGCTTGTTTCTCTGCGCCTGATGCTGCTTGTGCCTTCAATCGTTCTAGATTTGCCATTTGCTCTGTAGCACCTAACTGCCCTGTTGCTTTTGCAGTCTCTAGCCCTGTACCTAATCCAGCTAGACCGACATCTTTGCCAAGACCTGCACCAAACTGTTGAGCTTGTTGTCCTAGTTGAGCCGCTTGCATTTGAGCCGCTTGGTTAGCTTGTGCTGCTTGTAATTGCCTTGCTTGGTCCGCTTGGAATGTTTGTTGAGCTTGTTGGAAAGCTCTTGAACCACCTTCAGCTTGTATTTTATTTAGTAAGTCTTGAGTAGCACGATCACGCTCTGCTGTCATTAAAGCTTCACGACCACCACCAAATGTACCTCGTCCAATAGAACCCATCGCAGCTTGTGATTTTTGAATGTCTGCTAATCTTTGAGCTTCACGTTTTTGTACATCAACAACAGCTTGTGTATATGGGTCCATATAACTTTGAGCAATACCAGGCTGAGTAAATTGACCAGTTTGTATTTGTTGTGGAGTAATTGTACCTGGTTGGTAAGCTAGTGCTCGAGTTAAACCTTGTTGAGCTGCTGTACCTGCTTGTTGACCTACCGTACCTAATGTACCTGCTGCAGTTTGAAACTGACCTGGTGTAGTCATACCAGCTACTTCTGTTTGTACCGCCTGTTGTTCTGCACTAAATGGAGCTACACGTTGTCCTGTATATGGTTGAAATTGCTTGACACCAGATCGGAAGAGCACACG
>JGI10211J34971_10004452_pt1 | contig 11118 bp, 7 predicted proteins | sample Etolagsediment_FD_34971 | JGI IMG/M metagenome (IMG submission 34971)
CCTCAAGTTTTACCTGCACTATGCGGCCTGGTGGATAATTGGGGTATATATTGATAGCCTCTTTAAGCAAAACCAATAAATCCGAGGGATCTCCGTCCTTAATATTTTGTGCTATGTCCGAGTAGAACTGCTGTGCCTGTTCCCATTTATCCCTGATTTCTTGTCTTAATTTTTGGGCCCGAAAATGATCTGGTTGCATTATTAAGACTTCATCCAAAAAATTCTTAGCCTCGTTAAGGCTTCCCGCAGATAAACAGGATTTTGCCTTCTCCCATTTACTCTGAATGCTGTTTGCGGCTGTTTCCTGTTCTATTTCCTCCTCTGAAAGCAGTTTCTTCTTTATTTCATGTCGCCCTTTCAAATCATCAAGTAATTCCCAAACGCTCTGATAGCGATCATCTGGATTCTTCTTTAGGCACCGACTGATAACCCGGGCTAAATTCTCGTTAACATCAGGAATAATTGGTGGCATAACATTTATATGAAGATCCCGGAGCCTGGCAGGTGAGCCTCCAAAGGGGGGGCGACCCTTGGGATGAAGCAATTCATGTAGAATGACTCCAAGGGAGTAGATGTCTGATCTTAGGTCAAGTTCATCCGGGTGCGGAGCGATGAATTGCTCCGGGCTCATATAAGTGGGAGTTCCTGATTCCGGTAACAATATTTCCAGATTAATATCAATCTTTTGTTTCGGATATTCGTGACAATACGCTGTCCCTAAGTCTGTAACTTTTAATGATTTTTCTGAAAAGATCAGATTTTCCGGTTTTAGATCAAGATGTATAATTTTAGCATCATGGATAGCGCCGACGCCATGACATGCCTGTTTGAAATAGTCCAGCCCCGATGTTCTACGTGTTTCCAAATCATCAGCGAGTTCAATCAAATATTTTCTGAAACTATCACCATTAGCATACTCCATAGATAGCAACAGCAACCCTGATCCGCTCCATTCCACAAAATGAAGATCATAGACCTGAATGATGTACTTAAATTCTGAGATTCTACTATGGATGATCATTTCACGTTGAAGCAGCGACACTTCCATGTCATCACAACATGGACCAATTCCGACCACTTTTAATGCTACTTTCATTGATCGCAACCTGTCCTCAGCAACATAAACAGTGCCAAAGCGTCCATTACCAAGGGAATTTATTACGCGGAAACGATCCAACAGCATAACACCACTCGGGAGAGTTACTGTTGTGCCTTGCCCAACAAACGGTCCAGACAAAAACGCGTCTTTATGGTTTTCAATAAAAAGCTCCGTGCCGCAATCCGGACAAACATCGCCTTTGGGTTGGACGAGCTTACTGCATTGTGAACAAAATCTCGGTATTGAGAGCATTATTTTATTCTCCTGACCGGAGATCCTTTTGTTACCAGCCGGCGTATGGCCTTATTTAATGCCATATGGACCGATGCCAAATACGGGTTGGATAACGCTTTGTTTATAATTTGATCCAATATGCTTGATAAATTTTCGTTTTTTTCTTTGATCGATACACCTGAACTAATTTTCCGCGTATCAAAAATGATTACCGGGATTACTACAGTTTCCAATTCTCCATTTAAAACCTGCAATGCAAACTGGAGCCCCTTTATGCCGTTTGTCTGACCTTTCCCGAACCCGATCAGATCGATCTTTTCGATTTTTCCCCTGGAGAGCCACCAGACCTGTTCAATGTTTGCCTCAGGCAAATGTGTTTCTCTGGATTTCATCCTAATCTGCTCATATTTTTGTTGGATCATTTTTGATGTTATTTTTAACCCGCAACATGAATCGGGGTCCCGTTTGTTAATCATGTATCGTCCGCCGAACTGTTTGTTAACGATTGTAGCCGATTCGATTATATGGTCGATTGGAATATCAGGTTCGATTATACATTGACTCTCTCGTAACAGAATTGCAGTCTGGCTAAGTTTCTTGGTTTCAATAACGAAAGGATATTCCGGATTAATCCGCATAATAATCTTGCACATGGCCTCCGCTTCCTTCATAAGCCATGCCTTCGCAAGCAAGATTGCATACTTTTCTACTGATGGGCAGGATTTTGGATTGTCTAACGGGATGATTTGAATCAATAGGGAATAGAGTTTGAGAGCCCCGACTATATCTTCTCTCTGCTCAGCGTTCTCGGCACGAATTGCCAGAGATACATGTTCATATCCTAACTCAATCAGCTGAGAATGCATTTTATCGATAACATCATCGGGGATTTTACCCGCATTTTCTTTAATTTCACCCAATAGCCTCAGGACTTCGCTCTCTCTCCACTGATTGTAAATTATCTCTACTTTTTCTTGGGCCAGAGTTGAAACCACTCTATAATTTTGCGAAGTCATGTGATTTAAGGTTTGAAGGTTTTCCTTATCGATCACATACGATGTTGCCATTCCTTGAACGTCTACCAGTAGAATCTTGGATGGCCACGATCCTGCTAATGCAGCAGATATCACTCCACTTGGTACCTGGAACACGCTTACAGGTATTTTGGTTTCTGCTGACCAAATCTTCAGTGAGTTTTCATCCTTGCCGACGCTTACAAGGTTATCGCCCCACACTGTAATGGCATAGAATTCACCTTTGTGTGCTTCTATATATCTGATACCGTAATTGCTTAGATTGCAGAGGGCGAGTTTTCCTTCCATGGCTGGAAAGACTAGAGCATGCTCACTCGGCCAGTAGACCATTCTTACCAGGCTATGCATGGGTGGTGGCATTAAAAAGTCTACCTCTTGAATTACTCTACCTTCAGAAAGCTTCAAAATGGAAAGCTTACCTTTTATAGAAAGCCCTGCCAGTAATCCATCGGGAAGACTTAACAGAGAACATGTGACACCTTTCATGGCCTTGAGCAAACGGGGATCACCTTCTTTAATTGTGTTCCATAGAAAGCACCGCCCTGCTGTATCACTAGATGCCAAGAGTGCTTTGTTGATCCAGCAGACGGATAATACCGATGCTCCTTGAACCAGTTTTCGAGGTAATGCTGAATCATTAGATTCCAGTTCCCTTGCAACGGTTGTCAGATAAATCAAACCACCTTTAGTTCCTGCCGCAAGTGCGCCGCTTTCTGAATCTGTGTCGATTGTATAAACACTGTGCAGGGGGGGGAGTTCCAATAATTTATTTCCTTCACCTGAATCAGCATTAAAGACCTCTACATTTGGGTTATTGCCTCCAGCCCCGAGGAAAGCCTGATTCATTTGCCAGATATAATTCATCTTTTCATACTCCTGTTACAGAGATATTACTGTTGGATATTCTTCCGCCAAGAGGTCCTAAAGAGATGAGATTATTCATTTCGCTATTAGGTGAAGGCATTGAAACAAAAGGTGAGGCCTGACCCGGATTTTGCGGCCCGGTTGATTTGACACCTGCTAAGGCAGCAAAAAATTCTGGTGGGGATTGAAACTTTTTCTTTGGTTTCCTGCCAGGAAATTTTTTGGATCGAGCCCGATCGAGAACTTTTTTGGCCCACGAAACAACATTTTGCAGATCTTTTTTTTGCTGAATTGCTTTCTTATGGTTGAACTCCTGGGATAGTTTTGCAAATTTGTACTTTTCTTTTGCCGCGCCCAGATGGAGAGAATTCGCATCCTTACGAAGCTGATTCAAATTCCCTGCACACCGGGCTATTTTCTTATCTACAATACCACCAAATCCTTGAAGTCGATTCAACTCCTTAACAACCGTATCAACGGCCTCCTCTTTTTCAGCATATANATTTTCTACTGTGTCATCTTTTAAACTGTCCTTCTTATTCACCTTGGGCAAATGTTCGACTTTTNCTGAAAGNTTATTTAAAAGATCTTCCATGTTGATTATGGATGANTCAATCATTTTCGTTTTGACCTCGATATCATCCTTTGACCAGCCCTCGTTAGTGTTCTTATAAATGATCATTCTATCGACTCCTTTTCCCTGAATGTACACGGGCCTGAATTCTTTTCTGTATGGAATCACTTTTATCCCTTGCTCCTTTGGCCCTTTCAATTTGTTCAGCTAAAAAATCTATATCCTTCAAAGCTGCTTCCTTGGCTTGAATTAATTCGTTGATAGTTTCTTTGGTTTCGATTCTGGCACTGGAGTCTGAAATTTTGCCAAGATCCGACTCTGACGACTTGCGCCGATCTTGTATTTCTCCCTCGTATTCCTGGTTATCCTTTTGTATTTGCTCTAGATCCTCATCCTCCCTGTCGAACACATCAGCCGTCACATTTTCCGCTTCCTTGATGGACGTTTCTACCTGATCAAAACCTTCAGCCGTGCCACCGAAATCAAGTTTTTCAAGGGTTTGTCTCACTGTTTCTACATCCGAGGCTATCCAGTCAAGATTGATCTCCTTTAACTCCATGTCTTTTCTGTTTTTCTCGATTTTCTTAGATACCTCCTGCCTTGTCGGCACATCTTTGCGTTTTGCCATTAAATACCTCCTCCTTTTCAGTCTTATGACACCGACTGATAAATCCTTCGAGCATTGCCAATGTTTTTTCAACATCCGGCTTAATTATTGATTCAAAGCGACTGACTAAATCATTTTTCATCTCCTCAACTAAAACGTCCGTTGTTTTAAATTCAATCCGGCAATCCATGTATCGTTTGTATGAATCCCTTATGAAAAGTTTATATGAATTCCTAAGCCGCGACTGAAATTTATAAGCTTCAAGCTTTAATTTTGCCAATAATCGGCCCTTATTATCACAATCCTGAGCCTGAACCTGAGGGAGACAAGCACTCATAACCGCGAATTCACGAATCATCGCAAGTCTTGTCTCTTCGAAAACGTCCATATGCTCTCTTAGGTGTGTTAATTCCAAAATGGTTCTTTTTAGAGCTGCTTTTTCGAACCAGATATCCCCAAGCAAGTAAGGAACAATTTTCTCGTTACGAACATCTGAATTGAAATTAAGATCCTTATGCAAATTAATCGTCTTGATTCTGCGAGGCTTATAATATCCTTCTGTGTAAAAGAAAGCCTCCCCTGGGTTCAGACGGGCCAGTTCTTCAAGTTCCAAATGATTTAGGAGCATGGATTCCCCAATGATTTCCCTATCATCTTTATCCACCTGGCGAAAAGCGAGTTTCGTGGTTGTATTTTTTATAACTTCCGGGGCTACGGCAGTCGGGAGTTGATCTACGATAATTATTATTACTCCGAGAGCACGGAGTTCGGCGAGCATGCGGACTATGTATTCCGCAGCAAAGGCTTTTGGATCCGCGACATCAGGTGACGCAACGGCAGTGTCGGTGCGGCCGACAATGTTATGTGCTTCTTCTAAGATGATCGCATAACGCGGTTTCGCTTCAACCTTAGAAGTGGTCTTCAGATATTCTCTAATGTATGTCAATAAAAACAATATACACAGGCAGGCTTGTTCTGGATGAAGACGATCAAACTCAATTATTGATGAAGCGTTCACCAGGTGGTGAATTGTTGGAATACTATGGCGGCACTGAAATATCTTTCCGACACTCCGCCGAATCAAAACCCCTAAGCGAGCTTCTATAGCAGCCCTGAAGTCGGAATTCGTATCTTGTGAGTAGCCTTTCTCTGTCAATATAATGTTTGCAGCTGCAACCAAATCTGCCATAATTGGAGGTCTATCCGTATCGGTTTGGTCTTCATAAACTCGTTCTAACGCTTCTCCTATTAAAGCCGGCAATGAGCCCTCTAAAGGAATGGCGGCCTTAAAGCATGATAATATGTTATCGATATTTTCGTAGACGGAAACACCGGGCAGCAAACCGAATGAATTTATTCTGAAAGGCGACACGGATTCATCTCCAGGCGTGTAGATTTCTAATTCCTCCGCTAAGCTACGCACATTTTCATCAGGGTGGTTTTTGAATGTCTTTAAAATGCGGTACTCGGTCTTAACAGGTTCTATGATTAGAAATGGAATCCCGTATTGGTGAAGCTGAATTGCAATGTTCTGTGAGCTGTTTGTTTTGCTTGAACCAGAGGCTCCACTTAGAAAAACGTGTTTGGACATCACGGCGAGATTGGGTCCTCTACATAAAGAAGAGTTGTCCTTATCAAAACCAAGAATGATGGCCTCACGTTCGCTAATATATGGTGGATCTGTATTCATTCGGATACATACTGGAGATAAGTTTGAGGCAATCGGAAGGCGGAATGCTCCCAAAAACTCCTCGATGGTTGTGACATGGCTAAGACGGTCAAAACCAGAATAAAGGGTGGAATCCCGGTGACGAAACAAGTACTCAAGAGTGGGAAAGGTTGAGACACTATAATCTTTTAGACATTTAGATAATTCGTCGTTTATTAATTTTACATCTGTATGAGAAAGCAGACGGTAGCTCCCTCCTTCGAAAGCGGATTCTGCCAGAACAGATCCAATCAAATGGGATGTCGAAGGTTCTTTTGAAAAGATCCTTATATGAAACAGGAGATGAGGTTTTCGAAGAGTTTCATGAAAACGTTGTTGTGATTGAAGAATGTTTTCTGCTAACGGATCTTCATACCGTAATGGTTTTATTTTTCGACTCTTTGATGAATGCCACTTAGTACAATCACTAAAATAATCTTGAAATTCCAACCCGTCATTCTCTTCATGATCCCATATTCTGTTGATGGATTGTAAAAAGGATAAATACTGGGTGTGTTTCGCCAGTTCTTTTTCAATATCTACGGGCTGTATGCAAATGTCGATAATAACCTTCTCTTTGATTTCGCCTAATGTCCTATCCAAGTCCATATAGTCGTTCCCATCGTTTGGCTTAAAGGGATCAATAGTGTAGTAAAAGGATGGAATCCTATTATTAAATTCATTTGAGTAGAGTGGGTCGACCCCGTCTTCACGTCTAACGATTTCGCTGACCGCTTCAATATCTTGGAGGGTAAACTCAAAACCTTCTATTTTTTCCATATCGAAGAATCTGTTTAGCGGCCCCCTTTCTATCAAAATTCGGAGATTCTCTCTTATGCTTTTGTCCTGAGCGTTTGCTATTAAATAAAGATTCAGACGGGACTGCATGTCCCTTTTCCGAATATCAGGATTAAATATAAACCTAATGGTCAGCGAAAGAGAACCAGGAGGAAAACCTGCCACTGTTCTTAGCAGATGTTCAAAATCACACCCCGCTGCCATCAGAACGTCTCCTCCAGCCGCCATTTGATATGAGGAGTAAAGTGAATCGGGTATTTCATTTATCCTGTATATTAAAACCTTATCGTTCATTATTGTTTCCTTAACTAAAGGAAATTGATAATTTTCTATACATCCGAAAAAGACAAATCTATCCCGGCTTGTTTTGCTAAATGACCCTGAAAATCCCCGCATACCGGGCATGCGGGGTGAGGTTTGACATCAATCCCATACCATCGAAGAATATGCATACCATCGATATTGAACTCTAAAGGTTTGAGATCCTCGAACTGTGTCCCGGCTTCCCTCCTATTAATCCATAAGTACCAGGAGGCCACTAAGTCATCGTTAAGGGACTCCAAGGTTGTATTTGTGCCCTTGATCAACTCCTGAATCGCAAGTTTCACGGTCATAGTGCTGATTGGTGCAATATCGTTCGACAATCCAGGTTCAATAGGTACCGGTCGATCCGTGTAAGCAAGACCTTCGGCTTGTTCAAGGTTTGATATTTCTTCATCTTTCGCAAATTTTGGGACATACATACAAAAACACTGATAGCAAAGTGATTTGCCTGGCCTAACGAAAAGAATTTGACCTCCATAGGCTCTGCGAAATGCGCCTGGGAAAATACAAGGTTTCTTTTCCTCGAAACACACTTTATTCATTATGAGCTTTGATTCTTTGATATCTGTCGCACAAATGACCAGGTCAACTTTTTGAACGACTTTTCTAATTTCATCTATGATCTTCCAGCAAATCTTGGCTGTCCATGTATGAATTTTGGCGAAGGGATTTTTATCCTTTAATAAATCTGCAATAGCATTAGTTTTATACCGTCCAACGTGAGAAAGACCTGGTAATTGACGCATCACATTGGAAACTTCAAAACGATCATAATCCATAAGCCAGAAATTCATGCCGCCCGACTTTCCAAGCTCAATTGCGATTTGAGAGCCACCAGAACCAAGACCTGCTATCAATACCTTTTTATTCGATAGGGCATTTGTTTCCAATATGCCTTTGAACCGCGAAAAAATGTCTTTTTTCACCGGTACAATCTGTACGGGCACTTCCTTCCAGTTTTTCACATTCTTCACATAACCAATGACCTTCATTAATTCTGAGGGATTCTCCAAGGATGCTTTAGATTCCGCATGACACTGTCGAACTATAATCCGCACCAAATCATTATCCTTCCCTTCATTAGCGATAGATATGAATTCTTTATCGGTTGTATATAAAAGGGTCCCATGAACCGGTACTTGAAAGTTCTTATCTTGGATCAAATTATAAACATCACCTTTATCCCAACAGTTAAAAAATACGTCTGCAGATTTCTTTTTTTTCAATACCTTCTCTAATATCTCACCAGAGATGACTATCATTTTATTACCCTCTCAATTATATAGAATAGGTCGGCATCATCTGGTGTAATCTCGATGTCGCCATCAGGATCATGAAAATCTGATACGGGGCGGACGCTTTTTCTTACACGATCATATTTGAGCTTATGTCCCATGTCTTTGCCCATAGCCATTTCTTCAATAATCCGTCTAACTCTTTCTTCTTCGGTCTCCATTCTTGGCTCCTTTTCCATTTGTTCAATACTGTTGAGATGTCCATCCCAGTATTTAAATATACTTCATAGGCCTCCAGCCATAATATTCCTTTCATCAAGACGGCTATACAGGTTTTTGAAGCGTCCCACAGAGCAGATTTGAAATGACAGATCTGGACACATCCTCCTGGACCGTTTTCCAGGGTATGGAAGGCATGTGTGATTCCCATCGAGTTTATAGTTTGAAGTCCATAAGACATGCCTAGTGCGATTATTGTCTGAACATCCCGGAATCTACAAAAAAGAAGTGACGGCGAAACAATATAAAGCTTAGGCATTTCATCAGGATAATAGTCTGGAATAGTGAGCTTCAGTTTGTAGCACTTCGAGTTCGTTGACGTAGTATGGTAACCTTCGAAATACCTTTCGTGGTTCATCTGATAGAGCCGGAATTGGGGCATTTCTTTGACCATAATTGCCTCTTCTGAATGTAATCTTGTTTTAAAACCCTTTAGAATCATGATTGGTTCTCCCTATCGATCTCAATAATTTATTTTATCTTTCTGATCATGAATAATTTCTGCGTTATTTGTTTCTGCGCTTTTCGGGGCGGATTGATTTGCCGTTTTTGGTAAACTATTCGTATGGGAAATCGACTTTTTCTCCGAAATATGGCGTTCAACTTTCCTGTAAATTCTGAATAAGGTTGTGTAAACATCATTACAAAGGGCTTCTTTTGTGAAATCAATAAGGTTCCTTTTGTTTAGTCCCTTACAAATTTCGACCGATATGGCTTTGTGTGGTGGTTTGGCATCGTATGCAACGAACAAGATCTCCATTTCATTTTCCAACGGTATTGAAAATACAATTAATCCATCATTCACGGTCACCTTCACATCCTCTATGACCCTATTTGGAAGATTTGAAACTTGATTGTTGAGCCATGCATATGGGTCCGATTTGCTGTGATTTCCTATTGGCATATCCTGGAAAGATTCAAACATGATGCGGTTTATGGGGTACCTGTATTGCCTAATAAGTTTATGATCAGAAGGATTGTTGCTAATGGCTTGTCGAATTGGACTTATTCCGGGTATAACTCGTAATGAACACCGGCTCGGTTGGCCGTGCATACTATCTGAGTAATAGAAAGAATGAACTTGGATATAATTGATCAGATTATTATTGAAAAAATTTGTTCTGAGCTTATCAGTATGTTTAGAAAAGGTTTTTTTTCTGAATGTGTTTAGTCGGCTTTCTGGATCTGGAGCCGTTTTATTAATGACGGATTCATTGAAAGAGTGAAAGTTTGGATGCGGGTTCGTTTCAAAAGTCAGAACAATCTGACACATTTGGCGGTACCCATTTCTTACGGAAACCGAGTGGGCACTATTAATGTCGCCCTTACTAGGCCCTTTGATTCCTAAATTATGATGAGAGTGCCAAGTCCCATCGTATTGAATCCCATAATTCTTTATTAAGTATGAATTATATCGATGGAGGAAATTAAGATCTTGTCGGAAGTGAGCGATATTGTGGATAGCCTCAGGCCCTGGCGGTGTGGCAAACATGATAACCGGTCTCAAGCCATGAGAGAAGAGACCGTACAATTCGCCTCCTGTCTCTACCTCCCCCCAGTGATAGGCGGATCCACAAATTATCTCCAATTCACTTTGCCATGTGACAATGTATTGCTGCCTATCCTTGAAACCTGGGCTCTTTTGTTGCTCCTGAACTTCCTTGTAGAATCGTCTTGTTCTGCTCAAGTGCTGAATCTCCTGTTAATATTTCTCAATACCTTAAAATTCTACATAAGATTGAATTGTGTGTGATCCTGCTTTACTGCGAAACCAAGACAAACTTATTACTGCATTTCAGACATCTGGCCTGGAAGTCACTGATAGCCACTCTGACATTCGTACACCCACAGCACCATTTTTTTAGTTTAGACATGCCAGGTATTTTCTTTACAGCCGGTATTTTCATTACAGCTGGCTGTTTTTCAGATAAGAGCTGGGAATTTATACTTACTCCATTGTCTTTGAGGAATGATATGAAAGGATTTTTGTAATATGAAGTTACACCGGATTTATCCGAAGGAATGCCTATTTTTTTTGTCTTATTTCGGAATTCAAGATTGTGATAATAACTTCGTCGGCTTTTTTCTTTCTTTTTCCCAAACTCTTGTTGCCATTGGTGGGTCATCTCATGTAAAAGTGTAGCTAAAGTATCCACTAATGGAAGATCTATATAGAGGCTATTAATATTGGTATTCCATTTGAGTCCTATAGAATTCCTACCCACAACAAAATGTCCCAAAGTGTTGCTTCTAGTTCTATCAAAGCTGATTACTGGACTTTTCAATTTCTTTTGAAAGAAGTGTTTATTGAAGAGATCAAACCATTTATAGAGTTGTTTCGATAAGTCAGAAAAACGCCAGT
>JGI10211J34971_10004454_pt1 | contig 11107 bp, 30 predicted proteins | sample Etolagsediment_FD_34971 | JGI IMG/M metagenome (IMG submission 34971)
CTTCAAGGATTTGAAAAGTATTGGGCGTCAAAGAAAAAGTAGTTGACATATATTCCCTCTTCTGGTACTCTTGAGTTTCAACAATAAGGAAAGGAAGTTATTATGCGAGATCTAAAAGACATTATTTCAAACCCAGACGATCTAAGAGGCGTAACGCTTGAGATGCGAGAAAAGGTTATATCTAACGAACTTCGTAGCGGGGTTATTAAGCTCAACAAGATTATCAATGATCGTTCGCTTGGCGGCTTCGGTCATGTCAGTTTGCATGATACTGATATCCAAAGGGTATTGAAGGAGCTACATTTCGTTACTTGGTGCGAAATTGCCAGTCATTTTCGGGATGCTGGTTTTCGGGTTGAGGGCGAAGGGTATAATATCCGATGGGACAACGACTAATGGAATTCAATAAAGATTATACTGGTAGGGGATTTCGAATCATAACCTTTGAAGATCATTATGGTCATGGTTGCTCATTACAGAAGTCGAGTCTGGCATTTGAGAATGCTATTTGGCTTGGTATTGATGACCCAGAGCCTAAGATAATGGCAAGTAAAACGCCTGAAGGGGGTACAGGTTGGGTTCCTTACGAGATCCCTGATGATGTGATGTGTACAACTAGAATGCATCTTACGCAAGATGAAGTAAAAGAATTGCTTCCTGCCCTACAACATTTCGCAGAAACAGGGGATTTGCCATGAATGACGAGGAACGACCATGCCTACTTTGTGGTATTGATAAAACTACATCTACTCTGCAAGCTGCTGTCTATAGCAGACTTAGACAGTTCGGAAAAAGCTTCTGGATTGCTAAGTTCGGCGCTTGGGTTCATCCTTACAATAAGGTTCGTAACTGTATTGCCTTGACACTTGATGGTTTTGTTTACTATAAGTTTCAAGTCATGATAATCAAAGGTAGGAACAAGACTGGCCCTTTGCGTTGGCACCTGAGATTTCGGGTAGCGGAACTTCCTACAGATTTAGGAAGTTTTACGATGGACGTAAAATTGAATCAACGGCTATCGTATGAGCAGTTGATAGAAAAGATTAGCACTGCAACAGTAGGGTAAAGGGAGAAGTATGCAAGCATTACTTATCAGAAATGTTGACCGTGAAGACGGTTGGGTAAGTGGATTCGCAGTTGTCGTTCCTGATAGGATTCGTTCTTTCCCTGCTGCCCTTGAGCTTCCAGAGGTAAAGAAAGCCATTAAGGAATACGACTGGAAGACAGCTCTTTATGCTGATAAAATCATTGATGTTGACTGTACCACTTCTTTCGTCATTACGGTTATCTATTCAAACCATGAGGATCAGCATGAAGTAACTTATGGGTTTGATTTCATTGAAGTTATGGGTTGACATACTAATCCGATTTTGGTAGTCTATTTTCAGAATAAAGGAGCATATGAATATAGAACTAACAGAATGGATAGTTGTTGATGGGTTTTGCGCTACCCGTATCCTAGTTGGTGGCGATGTAAATAACATAGATGATAGGATAGCCTTCATTGAGAAGACCCCTAGAGTAAGGGTCAATCAAAACGAATGGGAGTTTGGTCCTAAAGGCAAGGGTGGATGTATCGAGATTGAAGGTCAGACTATCTACGGTTTCTATCAGCCATCTAGAGATTGGTGCGACGAACGGCTGACTGAGATGGGATACAAATTAACATCATGAACTTGTTATGTATTATGTATTATGGGATAATGGAATAACGAAATAACGAATAAGGGCCTTTAGCTCAGTTGGTCAGAGCATCGGACTCATAATCCGTTGGTCACAGGTTCGAGTCCTGTAAGGCCCACCAACTTAATAGACTATACTTCAGTAGCTTAATGCCAAAGCAGACGTAAAAAATCCGATACGGAACAGAGAGACGTTAGTATGATGGTGCAATACCATCCTGAAGTACCAATCTAGGAGAAACAATGAAATACATATGGGAAGAGAAAGATGTCATTTGTGGTAGATTCGTTTGTCGTGGCGAAACGGCATCTGAGTCGAGACGCAAGAAGGATATGGGTTGGCACGAGAAATGGACCTATAAAATTGGGTTTCATGCTGGCCGTAAAACTTCATGTCTAATAGCTATGACTGATGGCATGGTTATGATGAGGGATAGAACGCCGCTGGAGATAGCTGAGTACCTGACAGAGAACAACATGATCCCGGCACCGCATTCATGGATGATTGAACTGATAACGGATCTGAGAGATTGCTATGAGCCCGAATGATTACAATTGGCATCAATCTTTGACGAGAGCTGTCCTGACATTCCTTTGGCCTGATGACAAGACTATTTTTCAGCACATTATCAGGTTCCCCTTTGCTTTGTTTATCGTCATTTTTTCCTTGCCTTTTGCGATAGCAGTTGATATCTTATCTAGTATATGAAAAATATGAAAAAGAAGCTTTCAGACGTAGAGATTGATTACTTCCTAGAGAAGTTCTATGACTTGTACAGGAAGGAATTAGAACATAAAGGAGTCCCGGTTCCAGACATTTGTCTTGACGAAGATGGGGAGATCATGATTCTAACAAGACTAGTTAGAGATCGTTAGAGATCGTTAGAGGGATTTTAGACAAAAAAGGTGAATCAGGATATGTAGGCATAATCCAGTAAAAAGGAGGAATTATGCACTGTCCTTGTCATGCGATGGTAGTCTCTCAGACAATGAGTCTTGAAAAAGCTTTAGATGAACATAAATGGTATGAATCAGAAAAAGCTGGTCATGACATTGGGTGTCAAGAAGCGCAAATGAATTTCATTGAGACAATTATAACCGGATGGGCACAACAGTTTAGGGACGAGTTTTGTAAGGATTGTCCTAAACGAGTAATTAAAGATAAGAGAATCTAAGAATATAAGAATATAAGACTATGAAAATATCAAAGATAAAGAAACAAGCGTCCCCGGACAATACTCCAAGGGAAATTGTCGTTTTTCATGGCACCCGAAAACCTTTTGATAAATTCAATCTAAGTCAAACTGCTCAAGGCATAATCTGGTTTACCGAAGATATCGAAAACATCAAAGACGAAAGCTCCGGGGCTTTATCAAATCAATATATTCTAGAGGCTGTCATTACTGTACGTAATCCGGCAGGCTGGGACGATTACCATGCTAAGTATTTGGATCAACTACGACAAGAAGGGTTTGACAGCATTCATCTTGACGATGATTGGGTTGTATTTGACCCGGAACAAGTCAGATTCATTCAATGGTATAAAAAAGATGACAAAGGCAATTACTTTTTAATGTAATCCATTTATACCTCCTTGACATTCCATCCCTCATGTGATAGGCTTCTAACATAATCAAGAAGCCAAGAAGCGCCGAATAAACGGAATGAAACGCAACGGAATGAAACGAAGGAAAGTAAAATGAAGTCAATTATTCTGATCCCTACTCTTGTTACTGTCTTTTTTGCAGGTGTTACCGTAGAGAAATTTCTTCTTCAAAAGAACGATCCATGTTCCCCTCAAATAACCACTCATTCAGTCAATAAGAGTTATTTGAGTAAACCAAGGGCTGTAGTTTATGTTAGTCCTGATTATAATCGGGATACAGCGTTACTTATGACTATTGCTGAATTCGTAGAGGGAATAGAGATAGACCTAAGTGGAAGTATGGGGCGAGTCATTGTCGTTCATGACTCTGTCACGAACATGCAAAGCTTTGTAAAAGCATTAGATAGGAACAGAGAATTTGTCAAAAATAGGAACGAGCAAGTACGACAAAAATCTTTCATAATAGAACGATGAATTGCTTGACAAATGTACCTGACTGAGTTATAGTACACGAACAATGAACGAAACAAACGAAATGAACGACCATTACCTATACATCTGCAAAGATGATGATGGCAACTATCGTCTTCCTACTCGGACTAAGTTTACAGACCGAAAGAAGGTTGAGGAAAGAATGTCAGGTGTAGCCCCTAGTCGGGAACCAATCCTTGTTCATTGTGACCCTAAAACAGTCATATTACGGAAAGAAGAGCTTTCCAGCAACATTGACGCAATCAAAGAAATCCTTTGGCAGATTTATGACGAGGCAGATCATATCATCGGGACAGAAGCAAGAGAAGCAAGTCTCTATAGAGAAGTGGCTGTCAAGGACTCAGTTGTAATCAAAGCATTAGCGACCAAAGCTCTTAATGAGTTGCTTTCCGCTCTTCCAGAAAAGAATTAAGAAAAGAATAAAAGATGGTCGGCGGTTGAAAACCTGAATCGTGTCAGCTAGAGGATATGTCCTCAACGATGCTTGTAAAAATGCCGTAAGGGTTCATAATACCGAGTTAACCCGGCCTCCAATTTGAAAAACTATGGAAACTACGGAGTATCCAATGAAACCATGGCAACAGAAGTATAACAGACTTATTCGTTCTCTTGAAGACCGTCAACAGGACGAATTCAACGCATGTGGTAAATCTGATTACTTCCTTTTTCTCGAAGATGTTATATGCGAAGTCAAGGATTTAAAACAAAGGTGGGACAACCCAGACGTTTTTCAGTTCGTAAAATTCCAATAAGGAGAAGAAAGTGAAGCTAGGTAGAGTTGTAATTGATCTTGGTTATGTTGTTGACATCGAGAACCCGGATATGGTAGAACGTGCTAAAGATGCCATTTTCGAAGACATGATGAACGCCGTCAAGTACGATGAAGTCTATAACAACATTGATATCGTTGACGACCCGGAAGCAAACGAATGCGACATTCCAGACTTCTTGAAGGACTTGGATGAAGAAGAGGATGACGATTATGTCGGATGAACTAAATTATTGCGATAATTGTTCAGCTAAAGTGGGGGGAGATAGACTCACTCAGACAAGCAACATTGTCAGGGGGGATATGTATCTATGCCCTTATTGCTACAATTCTCCTCGACTGAGCGACCCTTCTATGCAGGCAATCTGTCATTTGATGAATGTCCTTGAAGATCGTATTGTTAAACGTCTAACTTAGGCTTGACATATTATCCCCGGTGTGGTAGCTTATAACAATGGAAAAACAAACAGACATTATCAACGGGGAAGTTGCTGACACCTACGGCGGAGACTTTACTTATAAGTACGTCTATGCTATAGAAGATGACAACGGAGTAACCTTCTACGAATACTATCTCGGGGCAAAACATAAGGACGAGTTTGTTGTTGACGACCCTAATGACATTTCCGAATATATGTATATGTATGAGTCAATCTTGAAGGAACGAAAAGAGTCCTTAGAGAAACCCCCCAAGCTCTATGGTATTCTTGACACCTTTCATCCTTTCATTCATGGCGACAAGACCCCGGAAGTAAGATCTGATCATCCCGCTTGGAATGGGGATATAGCCGAGTTCTTTCGTTGGTGCGGTCAGCATGGGGCTCTTGACAAATGGTACGAAATCGAAGGAGAATGACATGACTGTAAAATTCCCATCAGATTTGGATAATGAAACTGTTGATAAGATCCTGAGGTATAAGACTAGATACATTCGTATCAGGACAAACCTAATGCTTCTTGCCGCAGCAATTGTATTAGGAGTCATATTATTCGGCAGCATAATTTGTCTTGTCAAGGCTTGACAAATGCTTAGATTCTGATATAGTAGTAGGACAATCTAAATGCGCCGTTAGCTCAGTTGGTAGAGCATTTGACTTTTAATCAAAGGGTCGTGAGTTCGAGCCTCACACGGCGTACCATTTTTCAAGAGTTTCAGGAGTGAGTCAATGAACGTATCAGAACAGCATCAAGACAGTTACCAGCAATTTTCAGAGCAATTCGGATCAATGGCGAACAATATCCGATATAGTATTAGCCAAGTCAATTCGACTCTAATGAATAGCCCTCTTGAGAATGTCAATATCGAATCTGTTATGTTTCAATGTTTCCTCGCCTCAGCAACTAAGGCAAATCAGTTGCAACAAAAGATTGACATGCTAACCAAGTTATGCGAGGATAACGGCATTGAAATTCCAGATAGGAGAAGGTAACAAATGGAAGTATTGATGACAGATAACCCGGAAGAGTTGAAAGAACGTAAAGGTATAGTTTACCTTCAGGTAGCGTTGTATCTTGAGGCAGATGCAGATGACGATGAAATTCAAGACATTGTAAGTGAAATGGATTACTCATTTACTCATCCTATGATTTCTGATACGGAAGTACAGGGAATACTATGAGAGTTTGGGCAATAGAATGGGGTCAGTATTATTCTGATGGAGCCTTTTCTGGAGAAGTCTTCAAAACAAAGAAACTTGCTGCCCGTTGGCTTCGAGAAAGAGGATACAGATATAATAAAGAGCAAGATATCTTTTTGAATGAAGAAGAGAGTTGTTTTGCAAGAATAGAGAAAGCGAATTTCAACAAATGAAGAGACTAAATTCTGTAGAAACCGATCAAGTTCAGCTCGAAGTTATTGAATGCGATTGCGGCTTCCATTTAGGTCTTGATTTCCCATATCTTGATCAAGTAGGGGATTTCGTTATCGAATGTCCCAGTTGTAAAACTAAGATTGATACTGCTGTAGTATGCCCGGAATAATAGACATAGCGAGAAAAAAGGCGGAGCAGTCTCAATCTAAGTATCGTATCTCAGCGATAGCGTTCGATAGTCAAGGTAAGATTCTCGCTACAGCCGTCAATAGACCCCGATTTAACCGGAAAGGCGGCGGAGTACATGCAGAGATTGCAGCTCTACAAAAGGGAGGACCTAGGACTCATTCCATTCTTATTTGTCGGATTGGTAACTCCGGGGATCTCTTAGAAATTGAACCTTGCGAATATTGTCAGAAGATACTTGACAAAAAAGGCATAAAAGTATACAGTGTCGATCCAAAGTGAAGGAAGGACTAAACCATGATTGATACGATTGATACGATTGATACGACAGTTACATACCCTATCGCATTTGCAATGGAATATTGCGACTTTTCTAATCCTAATCACGTATGGCTTATGAAAGGGATTAGTCGAAGTAAAGATAATCAGAAAGGATATGCCAGATTCTTTCGTCGTGCTGTAATTACATGCCCAGAGGATATTGAGGAATCATATTCGGAAATCAGACAGCTTGCATGTAAGACAGGAACCGTTTACCGCATCTATCTCTCTCTCAACTCAAGAGACGTAGTAAAGGCCAACTTCAACTACGTCAAGCGCCTCATGGACATCACAGCAGGCGTACAGCAAGGTCTTGCGGACCAGCTCGCTAAGTCCAAGAAACTCGGTAGCGAATGGAAAACCGAACTCGAACAAAGACGGAACAGGGGAACCAAAAGAATCCTTATTGATGTAGATGATCCTAGTCTTATTGACGAAGTAGTTGATTTTGTAGAGAATGAACTTCCTACTGAGAAAATTCATGCTTACAGAAAAACACCTAATGGGTTTGCTATTTCTGTAGAAGCTTGTGATACAAGAGGACTCATGTCAAAATTCAAGGGAAAAGATATTGACATACAGCGAGACTCCATGATTTTCCTTGAGAGATTTCAAAACGCATTATAATTGCATTCTTACTTGACTTCTTAGCCCAGTATGATATATTCGTCTCAACAATAAAGGAGACAACCATGGGTAATGTATTCCCTAATCTTGATGACCTGACTATCGTAAGGCGTTTACTCAAAGGCGTTTGTGCCGAGATAGAGTATGGTGATGAAGATGTGATTGACAATCAGGTTGGTCGGTCTATCGTTATTGACGATACGTTCGAGTTGTATGCTTACAAAACAACGGAAGAGTATAAGATTATCGGAGGTACTCGGACGAGGGACATCGTAGCATGGCATCTTGTAGCAAGTCATGTCGTTCATTCTTGTCGTTGGGACGAACCTGATGACTTTGATGAGTTCGAGATAGGCACGAATATGAGCTTCGAGGACGCTATCTTGGCTGTCATTCGAGAAGTTTATAGATGGGGAGTTACAAACGACCTTGAAGCGATGATGTACGAGAACATCAAGATTGAAGATGAACTACATCCCGAAGAGGCATGGCCACAACCGGATGAATTATTGACGAATTGATACTTGACATTCCAAGATCAAATAGTTATATTCTCTAAACAATAAGTCGAATAAGTTGAATAAGTCGAATATAAGGAAATAAATGAAATGAATAAAGATCTAAACCGTTTAGCTATCAACTTGCTGGATACTCAAGAAGGGATCTCCTTGCAAACCTTTGACTTCTTGAAATCTTGTTTGATACAAGGTGGAGATAGCGACAGTAAGGACATCATCGAAAATGTAACTGTCATTTCTAATCGAGTCTTCTTGGATGAGGATTGGGTTGAATTGAACTCTGACCGATTTATGAGCAACAGCTAATAATTGACTACTGTAATGTTCCGTTAGCTCAATTGGCAGAGTAGGGGTCTCTAAAACCTTTGGTTATGGGTTCGAATCCCATACGGAACGCCAATATAAGGACATCCACTGAATGCGTACAGGTACATATGCGTATATGCGTACATATGCGTATTCAGTCATGTATGAAAATTATATACGAAATCAAACGATTCAGATATATGACAGAGTTCTTCTGCCAAAGCTTGTCTAGGAACATTGAAGAGTTCTTCTCGAAAAGCCAGTCAATAAAGACTATCCACTGAATGCGTATATGCGTACATATGCGTACATATGCGTACATATGCGTACATGCATTATGCGCTTGACTTCTTAGCCCCTATGGTCTATGCTGCTTTCAACAATAAAGGAAGCGCATAACTAAAGGAGACTCTAATGCGTAGTCGAGCCGCTAACATCCCCCTCAAGAGCTTTGCCCAGATTTTGACAGCGGGGTCTGGTACAGACTTCTGTCCTCTCAGTCGTTGTCTTAGTTCTGGAAATCGTAAGTTGCCAAGTTCAACTGCTATTTTCAATATGGGTCCAGCTAAAACATGCCCCGCTCTTGCCCTTGGTTTATGCAAGGCGTTCTCCTCCAAAGGAAAGCATATCTGCTATGCTCGCAAAGCGGAGATCCTATACCCTGACGTTTTGCCCTATCGTATAGCGCAAGAGAAGTATTGGAAACAAGTTACGGCGGAGGATTTTGCTTGGCAGTTCCTTTGCATGAATGCCCTGAAGAAAACCCCTTGGGACAAGCTTCGCCTTAATGAGTCTGGGGACTTTCATTCTCAGGCATGCATTGAGAAAGCTGATACCATTGCAAGGCTCTTGGGCCGCTTCGGGATCAAGACCTATGGGTACACCCATCGTTCTGACTTGGACTACACAGGCGTCAAGCATATGATTGTCAGCGGGTCTAACTTTCATAAAGCGGGTATTGATAACGTCTTTCAAATGGTAGAGGACGTCAAAAGGGACAAGCCAAAGGGATGGTCTGTATGCGCTATGGATTGTAAGATATGTAGTAAATGCTCTAAGCGGGGGCAAAAGATTGTAGTTCCTATGCATTAAGAATTGACATTGTCCGCATACTGAGCTATAGTATGCGGACAATGAAGGGGAACAATTTTATGAATATTAGAGACGCTTTTCATGAGCATGACGGGAGATGGGTTGCTGAATTATCGGACCTAAGTCAATTTAGAGGACCTTTAACCTTGCAATCCGGCAAAGTTTATGCCAATCTTGATGCATTCATGAGGGATTGTAGGCCTCATTACACAAACGACGAAGATCAGGAACTGACTCATTGGACATTCATGGGGAACAAAGTAACCATTTTCAATGACTAATAGGACTAATAGGACTAATAGGACTAATATAAAGAATCTTACGTAAGAAGGTTATTCGTAACCTACCGGGAGAGACGTTCTTAATAGATACGGCCCATAAAAATGGGTGACGGCGTACTTAGAATGGAACTTATGTGAAATCCCCGACAATTTTTCTTTCATTTTTTGCTTGCAATAAGTGACAAAATATGAACTTTTTTCATAGAGTATAGCATGTCAGAATTCTTGTACAAAGTAGTTGACGACCATGTCATGTTCTGCTATAGTACTCGCAACAATGAAGGAAGCGGCGATTACAGGCATCATTTTATCAGTTATGTATTTGATATATTTGATGTATTTGATGTTGACAATCTTTGTCGATTGTAGTACGCTGCTTGAAACAATGAAGGAAGGGACGCTATGAATGATGTAAAGGACTTTGGTCCGTACTCGGTCAAGAATGTGAAGAGCTTCATGGGACACGAAGGCATGGGCTTCAACTGTACTCTTTACCGCAATGGTAAACGAGTAGGTACTTGCCTTGATGATGCAGGCGGCGGCGATATGTATCCTATTAGTTGGCTCTCAACTGTTGACCGGAAAGAAGAGCAACGTTTGCTTGATGCACATCTGAAGACTCTGCCAAAGGTCAAGAGTTCGTATGGCGACAAGAAGATGGAACTTACCATTGATGAGGGTTGGTTCGTTACGGAACTTGTCAACAACTGGGAAAAGGACAAGGAAGTCCGCAAGATACAGCGTCAATGTCAGACCAAGACTCTGTTTCGTCAGCCCGATATGAACAAGGGCGCATACTACGTTAGTAACATCTTGTTCAGCAAAAATGTAGGCCAGAACCTTCGGAAGAAGTATGGCGAAGATATTGAAATCTTCAATGAAGTCTTCGAGAAGGGCGAGTTGCCCTCTGTCCTGTAAAGTAAGGGGATTGGGGATGCCATCTAAAACGGTGGTATCCCCAACAACAAACCTAAAACCTAGAGGGTGAGAAAGGATACAGATGGGAAAGTATACAAAAGAGTTTGACGTTGCAATTCAGGCTACAGTAAGAAAAACCTATCGGGTTGAAGCTGGTCATGAGGACGAAGCTATTGAATTAGCTCATCAGCTTTTTACAGTACAGGTAGACGAAGTAGATGAGCATTATGATCAGGATACGATCTCATGTCAGGAAGTAACAGATGGAAACGATGGAAACGATGGAAACTGATTGTCGTAGCGAAGTAGGCATAACTGTTGGACTAGTAGATGGCATGATAAGTATGGCTAGGGTCTTGCGCCATAGGGACTTATCTTCCCCCGAAGTACAAGAAGCTCTCAAAGACCTACAGTCAGATGAGGATGTAGCTTTTCTTCTGGAGGAAAAGTTGTAATAAGGGATTGACATCATAGTCACCTTTTGCTAGTTTTGTCTTA
>JGI10211J34971_10004455_pt1 | contig 11104 bp, 8 predicted proteins | sample Etolagsediment_FD_34971 | JGI IMG/M metagenome (IMG submission 34971)
GATTGATCGTCAACGAATTGGTTTCAAATGCTTTAAAGCACGCCTTTCCCAATCAAGCAAACGGTGAAATCATTGTGACACTACAGGAGTTGGAGAACGCGGTGCTGGTCGAGATCCATGACACAGGGAAAGGGCTTCCAGAGTCCATCAATCCAGCTGCACCTACATCTCTGGGGCTGAATCTGGTACAAAACCTGACCAAACAATTAAGTGGCAGGTTAGATTTTAAGAATGAGGGTGGTTTAAAAGTCCAATTGACATTTTGATATCAGGAGCAATTTATGAAAATACTCCTTGTTGAAGATGAAACAATTATCGCTCTTGAACTCAAGCAATTTCTGGAAGACAGGGGATTTACAGTTATGCAACCAGCCATGAGTGCTGACGAAGCCAGCAGATTTGCCCTGGCCTATCGCCCTGATGTGATTCTGATGGATCTGATTCTTATCGGAGAAAAAAGCGGGATTGATGCAGCACTCACTATTTTACAGGAATATCAGGTGCCAATCATTTATATCACGGGAAATGAACAACTGTTAAAGGATCCACGGCTGCAAAATCACCCTCCCCTGGCCATATTACCCAAACCCGCCGACCCCAGCGTCCTGTTGGAGACCTTAGAAAATCTGCGCTCAATCAACTGATCTTGTCTGAATAAGTCATCGAATTATTCTCAATCCCTCACCACTCACTTTTTGGCCATAGTAAAACAGATGCGATTCTTACCAATTGCTACAACCATTTGATTGTCACATCCAGATATAAGAAGGTAAAATTATTCATGAAATTTTGTCTTAGAATTCTCCTTTCTATCCTGGTGGTGAATGGTATGTCTGTGGGCAGCACCAACAGACAGGTCTATCCCGGACTAACTCTATTTTCACCGATGCCTTTGGTATCAGGAGCTCTCGATGTAACCATTTATCTTTTGGATGATGCACATTTATTTGTTCATACCTGGGATGTGGAATTGACTTCCTCCATGAATCCTTACCTGCTGCCGGATAGCAGTATTCTGTACCCCTTTCGTGTACCGAATCCAACCATGGATGGCGGGGGAGCAGGCGGGGGTATCAAGCGGATAGCCTGGAATAACGATGTACTCTGGGAATATTACGTCAGTAATGATTCCCTGCAGGCGCATCACGATATTGAGCCATTACCTAACGGCAATATTTTAGTTATCACCTGGGAAAGAAAAACAGCTGCAGAGGCTTATGCCATGGGCAGACAAACCATCGGAAACTTACTCCAGGAAATGTGGGTGGAAGCCATACTGGAACTGCAACCCATCGGGCCAGATCAGGCCAATGTGGTCTGGGAATGGCATTTATGGGATCATCTGGTCCAAAATGAAGATCCCGCTCTGCCCGGGTACGGAGAAATAAGTAATCACCCTGAGTTGATGAATATTAACTATGGGGTCGTCGGTTCTTTTCACAGTCCTCCCAATGCGGACTGGGGTCATTTCAATTGCATCGACTATAATGCAGAATTGGATCAGATTCTGATTACTTCGCGCCTTTTCCACGAAATTTATATCATTGACCACAGCACCACCTGCAGCGAAGCGGCCAGTCACAGCGGTGGAAACTCCGGAAGGGGAGGGGATTTTCTCTATCGCTGGGGGAACCCTCACGCCTATTCTCGTGGAATGCCATCGGATCGCCAGCTGTTTATTCCCCATGGGGGCGTATGGGCTGATACTGGATATCCCGGAGCAGGTAACTTGCTGATTTTTAATAATGGTTTTGAACAAAACAACTCGGCTGTGTTTGAGATAACCCCACCCATTAATGAATATGGCAACTATATAATGGATGGTATAGAACCATTTGGACCTGGTTCTCCGCAGTGGATATACAGTAACTCATTTTTCTCTGATATTCAATCGGGTGTTTTTAGACTGCCCAATGGAAATACTCTGATAACCTCTGCGCGGGATAACCTGATCCTTGAGGTGTCACCTGATGATGAGGTGGTCTGGGAATATATATTTGAAAATCCAGAATATACCATCCCCCGGGCACTGAAGTATCCAATGGACTATTTGTCCAATGATCATTCCGGAGATGTGAACGGTGATAATCAGATCGACATTCTGGATATTGTTGAATTGGTGATCTTTATCCTCAATGGAGAACCTTGGCCACCGGGAGCAGATTTGAATGGAGATGATATTATCGATATTCTGGATATTGTGAATTTGGTGGAAATGATTCTGGGAGATGTTTAAAATGACAATAACCAATCCTTTGATAGCTAATACTTGAGTGGTGAAAAATTGGAATTGATGCATTATCTGAGATCTTTTGGCATAACCTGGTCGGTAATAATCCTTGGGCTGTTCATCCATCCGCGATTGATTCAGGGGCAAGAGCAAAAATCGGCACTTGAATTCGTGACGATGCTGGAGGACAATGATTTCTGGTATCGCTCCCTGCAGACGGACTCCCTTGCAGTTGAACCGCTGACATTGGACAGTCTGCAAAAGCTGAACCCCCATTTCCATCTGGTTGCAGATTTTTCTATATTCCATATGGACTATCGTTACCCCGGTGTGCTGGAAGAACCCTTTCACGACTTTACCGTCATTCAGCTGAGATTCAATCAACCCAATTTTATCGAAAAGATCGATCCTGGCCTGGATATCCAACTGTTTCCAGGCTGTGCCGGTACATTCAGTATTACCGAGGATGATATGCAACGGATTTTCCCGCTCTGGGATTACCGCGAACTCATCCCGGATCTGGTTAACTGGGAGTATGGAGATCTGATTGAATGGTATGCCATCCGCTGGCAGAAGTCCATGTTTGTACTCTATACTTTGACTACCAGCGCCATGTACAAACTGGAGAATTATGCAGAATTGCTTTATACTTATCTCCTAATTGAATCGGACGAACAGAAACAGGATTTCATCGATCAGTTGACAGCCAGTAAACAATATGCCCCAATTGCATACAATGCAGTGGAAATACTCCAGATTATGCTGGCTGAAAAAGGATATAATCCGGGAGATATCGATGGGCGGTACGGAGAGGACACGGAAGCGGCTCTTTTCCATTTCCTGCGGGATCAAGGATTGATCGATGCCGTTGTAGCAGCATCCACAGCCCCGCCTGGCCACCTGGTAAAAATTGGACTCCGTCGGTTCCAAAAGGAACACGGCCTGCCCATTTCCGGTCGTTTCGAAATCGAAACCGTTCAGGCTCTGCGCAACTACCAACTTGGGAAGGATTAATCTTCTCCTTCCTCATAATAATCAGCCCGGATTTTAAACTGAAGCGCATTGATTATGGTCTCTCCAAGCAAAACAGATCTAAGGTCTCTGATCCTATTCCTCACAATATTCTGCCTGGCAGACTGGTCAATTAATCTTCTGTCTGGTCAGGATACTTTCCCCGGTTACACCTTCTTTTCGCCCCAACCCAGTAATGCTCCTGGAGAGGGGGCTCAAATCTATCTGTTGGGCCCCGCTGATGAAGTGGTGAACAGCTGGGATGTGGAATATGGCTCCTGTATGAATCCCTATCTGCTGCCGGACAGTACAGTGTTTTACCCCTATCGAGTGCCCAACCCTACCATGAATGGCAGCGGCGTGGGTGGCGGTTTACTGCAATTGGATTGGGATGGAAATATCCTGTGGGAAACCTCAATAGCGAACGACAGCCTGCAACTCCATCACGACATCGAGCCCCTGCCCAATGGTCATATTCTGGTCATTGCCTGGGAGAGAAAGAATGCTGCAGAAGCCTATGCAATGGGACGATTGGAATTGGACAATCCCTTGCTGGAAATGTGGTCTGCAGTGATTTTTGAGCTGGAGCCAGTAAGCACGGATGGTTTTAACATTATCTGGGAATGGCACCTTTGGGATCATCTCATTCAGGATGTGGATCCCGAATTGACGGGCTTTGGGCTCGTGGAAGAACATCCTGAACTTATCAATATCAACTATGGTCTGGCAGGTGGAATTGGACCTATGGGACCTGTCGCTGATTGGATCCATCTTAATTGTATCAGTTATCATACTGAACTGGACCAGATCATGTTAACATCGCGCGCTTTTGGTGAAATTTATATCATCGATCACAGTACTTCCAGTTCAGAGGCCGCTGGGCATAGCGGTGGCAATTCAGGCATGGGGGGCGATATCCTGTATCGCTGGGGAAATCCGCAGGTATATGAGCGAGGTTCCGAAGAAGATCGGATACTCTCTGGCCCACATGGCGGTGTTTGGATTGATAGCGATTTTCCAGGTGGCGGGGATCTGCTGATCTTCAACAACGGGATTGAATGGAGTCAATCATCCGTACTTGAAATAGTGCCGCCTGTCACTGATAATGGAACATACTTCATTGCTCCTGGAGTTCCTTTTGAACCAGCAGAACCTCAGTGGTCTTTTACAGGTGCCTTCTTCTCTCCGATGATGTCGGGAGCTTTTCGTCTGCCCAACGGGAATACTGTAATCACCATTGCCGTTAACCGATTTATTATGGAAGTGTCTCCGGATGGCAACATTCTCTGGCAGTATCTTTTTGAAGAAAATGGATTCTATATTCCCAGAGCAATTAAATACAGCCTTGATTACTTAACTGCAGATGATGTACTGCTGGGGGATATCAACGGGGATAACCAGCTTGATATTCTGGATATCGTTGAAATCGTCATCATCATCTTAGAGTCGAGTCCCTGGCTTGCTTGTGCGGATGTGAATCAAGATGGTGTTGTTGATATTCTGGATGTAATTCTCCTTGTTGACCAGATCCTGACCGGCAGATAGAGTGGCCTCTCCATCAGATTCCCTGAATCCAATTCCACCCAGGAAATCAAAAAAGTCAATCCAACGTCAGGATTTATTATCTCTGTCCATGTCCTGACTGAACAAAGCAACACCCACCCAAATGACGAAAACCCCGAATGACGCCCACTCTTCCTTCGGAATGTAGGATGTCATATTTTAAATTATATTTGTTGCAATCAAGGCAGCCCAAATGTCATATGAATGCGGAGCAACGTGTAAAGTGGTAGAGTAGTAAAGTGTATCGGATTTCTGACCGTCTTGAAGATTCTTGAACAGCCATAAGTTTGTGATTTCAGTATGCCAGGATTTTTCTAATTTCTACGCAGCATGCAGATGTGCTAAAATTTCTACGAAGTAGGTAACGTCCACCCAAATGACAAATGAAGTGTGACGAATGACAGCGAAGCACGGCATATGTTAATTTTCAACAACGGTTTCCCATGGAATAATTCTGAAGTGATTGAAATTATCCCCCCCCTTTAATGAATACGGAGTATACGATTATACACCCGGAACCACCCATGATCCGGTAGAACCTTTTTAGGTACTTCCCCAGTCCTTTTATTCAGCCGTACAATCGTGGGCATTCCGACTGCCCAATGGCAACACTTTGGCAACCATTGCGGATGATCGACGGATCATTGAAGCCACCCTGGAGGGTGAGATTCTGTGGAGCTGTATTTTCCCGGGTGAGTCCATCACCATACCGCGGGCCATTAAGTATCCCCTGGATTATTATATGATTGATGAAGTCCTGCTTGGAGATTTAAAACGGTGACACAGACATTAACATTTTGGATGTTGTTGAACTCGTGGCCATTATTCTCTCTGTTGAAACTTGGCCCCCAGCAGCAGATGTCAATGAAGATGGTATTGCTGATATCCTCGATGTTATCGTCATTGTGGAATGGTTGCCCAGTGGTTGATTGAATCCGCCGGTTGGCGGACAATCGGGCACGGTATTATCCCCCCAGGGCATGAGTCCCCAACTCAGACGGCCCCAATGGTTCATACCCGTAATTCCTTTCTGCATCACTGATTGAGATCGCTGTTTACAATTTTTTCAAACTCGAACTACTTTAATAAATATATATATATGTAACAGTGTTATACCGTGGATGGAATATCCTCCAACCAACCATATCTTTTAATGTGATACAAAGATCTGATATACTCGTTTGGTGTGGTCTGTTACTGGGAATTACAGGAATTCTTACTGCTGAGGAAGTCTACCCTGGGTATACACTGTTTTCTCCACTCCCCAGTCAAAGCGCTGGTGATGGTACTCAAATTTATTTATTGGGTCCCGATGAAGACATGGTTCATACCTGGGCTGTAGAGTACGGGTCCAGTATGAATCCCTACCTTTTGCCTGACAGCAGCGTCTATTATCCCTATCGAACTCCAAATCCAACCATGGAAACAGGGGGTACTGGTGGAGGACTTATAAGGTTGGACTGGGATGGGAATGTGCTGTGGGAGTACTTAATATCAGAGCCCAACCTTCAGGCACACCATGATATCGAAATTCTGCCCAACGGGAATCTCCTGGTGATCGCCTGGCAACGAAAAACCGCAGCTGAAGCCTTTGCCATGGGACGGCTCAATATTGCAAATCCCCTGAATGAAATGTGGGTGGACATGATACTTGAGCTGCAGCCGATTGGATCTGATGATGCCCTCGTAGTCTGGGAATGGCATCTTTGGGATCATCTGATCCAGGACCAAAATCCAGATCTCCCCGGATATGGGATGATATCCGAACACCCAGAGCTCATGAATATTAACTTCGGCGGAGTTGGAGGTATAGGGCCTGGCGGACCACATGCGGATTGGACTCATTTTAACTGTGTCAGTTATCATGCTGAACTGGATCAGATATTGATCACTTCCCGTCTCTTTCATGAGGTATTTATCATCGACCACAGCACCACAAGTGCTGAGGCGGCCAGTCATAGCGGCGGTAACTCCGGGAAGGGCGGTGACTTCCTCTACCGTTGGGGGAATCCTCAAACTTATGGTTTGGGAACCGCTGATGATCAAGTGCTGTCTGGGCCTCATGGTGGAGTCTGGATAAATGATGATTATCCTGGCGCGGGTAATATCTTAATATTTAACAATGGTTTACATTGGGGGAACTCTGAGGTTATTGAACTGGTGCCTCCCCTAAATAATGAGGAATTATACTCTTTTATTGCCGGTTCCCCGTTCGGACCAGCAGATGCGGTTTGGACTTATTCTGATACCTATTTTTATTCAACAGCACTATCAGGTGCATTACGTCTGCCCAATGGCAACACCTTAGTAACTGTTGCCGATGATCTGCGCATTTTCGAAATTGCCCCCAGTGGTCAGACACTATGGGATTATTCTCTTTTGGGGGGTATCATAGCAATACCCCGGGCTGTGAAATATGATCTCGATTATTTTACGGCAGATAATATACTCTTCGGTGATATAAACAATGATTCTTTGCTTGATATCCTGGATATTGTCGCAATTGTGGGCATCATACTGCAGCTTGATCCCTGGCCGCCAGCCGCCGATATCAATCAGGATGATCTTGTAGATATTCTGGATGTGATATTACTGGTTGATCTAATACTGTTTAACTGACCAGGCTGTCACTGAACTCCTACTTTCCCACGATACAATATATTCCAATGCTTTAAATCTTTTGAGTGAATGATCTATTACTCAATCCGCCAGTGGGCGGTCCCGTCCGACCAGTTACAATCCTTTCCGACATCGTCTGGTCTAGTTGGACAGGCAAGTGTGCACGGTTTGATTCCCCGGGGCTTGCCCTAGGGTTGATACCCATTCAGTTTTATATTGACACTGAATTGGGCAGCCGAAATAGACCTGTGGCAGAAGCTGCCATAAAATCGCCGGACTTATTTTATTATCCCGCATGTTAAGACCCATTCTAACCTCCAGACCTTATCTGGCTCGTGCGGCAAGCATCAATAGCCTGGTCAAAAGTTTGTGTAACAATGTATTTCAGGGAATATTTTTTAAATTCTCCAAGTCTAATATTTACCATGAAATTTATACACAATCTTATCATATTGTCTGTCTTGGGATTCGGAGTTCAATCGGGATTGATGGCCCAGGAAGTATATCCTGGTCTGGTTCTTTTCTCTCCGCAGCCGGGAATGTGGGATAACGGAGCAAATATCTATCTGATGAACACTGATCAGCAGATTGTTCATTCCTGGGAAGCAGATTACGGCTGTTCAATGAACCCTTATTTGTATCCGGACAGCACCCTGCTCTATCCTTATAAAGTCCCCAACCCCACCATGGTGAGTGGCGGCGTAGGAGGAGGGTTACTTTTAATGGATTGGGACGGCAATACCCTGTGGGAGTTTTTCGTCTCCAATGCCAACCAACAGCAACACCACGATATTGAACCAATGCCCAATGGAAATTTACTGGTGATTGCCTGGGAACGGAAGACTGCTGCTGAATCCTATGCCATGGGTCGTGAGTATTTGGGTAATCCCCTGAATGAGATGTGGGTGGATATGATCCTCGAGCTGCAGCCCGTGGGCTCAGACGATGCCATCGTGGTCTGGGAATGGCATTTGTGGGATCACCTTATCCAGGATGTGGATACAAATCTTCCTGGATACGGGGTTGTCGCCGATCATCCCGAGTTAATGGATATTAATTACGGTGCCGCGGGAGGATTTGGTCCCGGGGGCGCTAATGCGGACTGGACCCATTTTAACTGTGTAACCTACAATGAAGAATTGGATCAAATCCTCATCACATCCCGCTATTTCAATGAAATCTACATCATCGATCACAGTACGACGACTGAAGAAGCGGAGGGGCACAGCGGCGGAAATTCAGGAATGGGAGGAGATTTCCTGTACCGGTGGGGCAATCCCCAGGTATACGATATGGGATCAGATCAGGATCAGAAACTGCAAGGTCCACATGGAGGAGTTTGGATTGAAATGGGATATCCTGGAGAGGGCAATCTGCTTATCTTTAATAATGGATATCAATGGTCCAATTCGGCTGTCTTCGAGTTGATACCTCCCCTTAATGAAACAGGATTATATACTCTGGAGCCCGGGACAGATTTCGGCCCTGAATCACCCTCCTGGATTTTTACCTATTCGTTTTACTCCATGGTACTCTCGGGGGTTGTGCGGCTGCCCAATGGCAATACACTCATCACTGTTGCTGATGATCGTCGGTTCATGGAAGTCTCACCAGCAAATCAAGTCCTGTCTGATTATTTTTATTCGGGAGCTGGCAGCACCATCCCGCGGACCCTCAAATATGATCTGGATTATCTGACAGTAGATAATATTTTATTGGGTGATGTGAATGATGATGGGACCCTGGACATCCTTGACGTTGTGGGTATTGTTTTGATTGCCCTTAATCAGAATCCTATGGTGCCAGCTGCAGATTTGAACGAAGATGGCTATGCAAATATTTTGGATATTATCATGTTGATCAATATCCTCCTCGAAGAACCTGCTGAATAAACTGCTGCAAAGAATTGGTCAGCGAGCTGCCAGTTAGATCTCTGATTGGGAATAATTTGCGCGACGGACTTGGTTTTTACCTCTAGCCCTGCTTTACATTAAAAACCTGCAGTGAACTCCCGTGGCGGATATACAACCGCCCGTTATCCAATACGGGATGAGCGAAATGTTCTCCCGAGCCCACCTCCACGGCAAACGATCCCTTAAGTCGAAACTGAGTGGGATCCACCTGGACCAGGTGCACCATGCCATCCTCGCTGTAACAGAATAATAATCCGTCTGCAGTAATGACACCCCCCTGAACGATTTCATCTGTGCTCCAACGCGCCTCTCCCGAATGCCAATCCAGACACTGCCAGGAGGGATCATTCATATGACCGGCTCCGTAAATAAATCCATTCACTTCCACAACACCGCCCATCAGATTGTCCAGGGAGGCGTTCCGCCAGATTTCTTTAACATCCTCACCGTCCGGGGATAACTGCAGCATGATCCCACCTGAGCGGTAACCACTCACTGAATACAGAAATCCGTTCCGATATATGGGCGTGTTGGGGAAATAACCATTCCGTGAATAAAAAATGTGATCCCACAGCAGGTTTCCAGTTTCCAGTTCCAAAGCCAGGATGGAGCTGGCCGTGATGGTGATAATCATATTCCGGCCATTGTGTTGGATAACGGTGGGTGAACAATAGGCAGGCGGTTCACTTTTAGCCGCACTGGACCAGATCAAATCTCCGGTGAGCCGGTTCAAAGCCACGATATTATTTTTTACACCCCCGGGAGTACAGATGACCATATCACCGTGGATTAACACGGACTCAGCCAAACCGTATTGGATATTATCGCCACCGTAATGCTCAAAAAGGGATGATTGCCACAAGATTTCGCCATGGGCAGCCTCGAAGCAGAAGACCACTCCCTGAGCCGTTTCAATATAGATTCTGCCGTCGTACACAACCGGCGTAGAACGGGTCCCTGGAAAGGTACGTGTCCATTCGGCACCGTAGGAGGTGCGCCACAATTCATTACCGGCATGATCAAAAGCGAACAGCGTTCCGGTATTATCCACCATCCCCGAGACAAAAACCCGGTCATCCACTACGCCCACAGTGGAATAGCCTGTTCCAATATCGTCGACTTGCCACAGCAATACTGGGCCATTTTCCGGCCACTCCTGGAGTAAGCCAGTATCGGGATAAACGCCATCCTGACGGGACCCCGCCCAAAATGAGGAATCGGCAGGAAAGGCTGAGTTGACCATTAATAAACTGAGCAGTACAAAATATTTAATAATCATGTTATTTCCTTTATCCGTAAAGCGTATCATGGCTATTCCCCTTCCCGTAGTCGGTTCAGCATGTTTACAGCATTTGAGTTGTCTGGATCTATCTCCAGCGATTTTTCATAATTCTGGATGGCAAGTTCCACCTCTCCTTTGACCATATAGCCTTCGCCCAGACTATCCCATACATTCCCCGATTGTGGGAACATCCTGGTGTTCAGTTCAAAGATCACTATGGCTGCATCCACATCATCAGCTTGCAGGTATTGATAGCCCATGCCGTTGATTTCATATTCGTGATACTGGCTAAATCCAGGTTCCTCCTGGAACCAGATCCAGATTTTTTCTGCCGCGGTCCGAACTCGATATTCACGTAAATCCCGGGTGATATCTGCTTTTCTCCAGAAGATATCGTATGCAGTCTTGGCAATGGTTTGACCTCCGAAAAATTCCTCCATAGTCAGAGTACGAGCTTCCTTTTGTAACTCATCCTTCAGCTTAAAC
>JGI10211J34971_10004456_pt1 | contig 11101 bp, 8 predicted proteins | sample Etolagsediment_FD_34971 | JGI IMG/M metagenome (IMG submission 34971)
AGCTATGGAGGAAGTAGTGTTCTGCTCTTGAGTATTGCCTTAGCGATTGTTTTTAGAGTGGATTATGAAACGCGTTTCTATCCAAGAGAAGCTAAGGTAGAGGAGGAAGAAGATGATACTTCTACTGACGATAAATCAAAAACAGCTAGAAAAAAACCAAAAAGACCCAGAAAGGTTGCAGCCTCACGTGGTGTTGCTGGAAGCTAAACCTATTTAGTCGACCATTTATAAATATGACACAACTTACCAATTCAATATGCTAATTGGTTAAAGCTACATATATACCTGAGTAAAAAATGAAAGAATCTAAAAAAGTACTAATAATGGCTGGTGGAACTGGCGGTCATGTGTTTCCTGGGATTGCCTTAGCTGAAGCCTTAGCTAAACAAAATGTTGAGGTATTTTGGTTAGGTACAGAAGGCGGCATGGAAGCAACGTGGGTCAATAATGCCGATATTCCTTTAAATAATATCTCAATTAAAGGTTTAAGGGGTAATGGCTTAAAAGGCTGGTTACAAGCGCCATTTAATATTCTCAAGGCGCGTTCACAATCCAAAGAGATTATGCTTAAAATTCAACCTGATTTAGTTTTAGGGATGGGTGGTTTTGTTTGTGGTCCAGGAGGATTAGCGGCTAAATCATTAGGTATTCCACTGGTGTTACACGAACAAAATGCTATTCCCGGGTTAACGAATAAGATTTTAGCGCGATTTGCTGATTTAGTGATTGCCGCCTTTCCGCAGAAAAAAATCACTGGAAAAAATGTTATTACCATTGGTAATCCCGTTCGCGAAGGATTAGAAGATATTGAACCTGTTGAAAACACTCAGCCTTGTCATCTTCTCGTTTTGGGGGGGAGTCGTGGAGCTCTGGCTTTAAACGAAACTTTACCTAAGGCTTTGGCGTTAATGGATGAGTCAGTTCGCCCGGTTGTTAGACATCAAACGGGTGAAAAAACCTTGGCTCAAGCCAAGCAAGCTTATAAAGAGGCAGGTATACAAGCTGACGTTGTACCGTTTATTGATAATATGCTGTTAGCTTATGCCAGTGCAGATATGTTGCTATGTCGTTCAGGCGCATTGACTGTCAGCGAGTTAATGGCATGTGCTCGCCCTGCGATTATGGTGCCTTATCCTCATGCGGTAGACGATCACCAAACCGCCAACGCTCAAGCGCTAGTGAATTTAGAGGGGGGAGAGATTATTCAGCAGTCTGACTTGACCCCTGAAAAGTTAGCACAAGCGTTAACGGTTTGGTGTGAAAACCCAGAAAAACGAGTAGAGGCATCGTTAAAAATAAGAGCGCAAGCAGATACTCAAGCAACCGAAAAAATTGTGACTGAATTGAGCAATATCTTAAATCGATAGCTTTGCAGACGAAAGTAAGCTCTCCAGAGAAATATATGAAAGGTTTAAAAAACAAACGTATTTTAATTACTGGCGCCTCAAGCGGTATTGGTGCTGGCATGGCTAAAGTCTTGGCAAGGGAAGGTTGCCGCTTAGTTTTACATTACAATCGTAATCAATCTGGTATTGAACAGACGTTCGAAGCGGTTAAAGCTTTGGAGTGTGAGGCGGAAATTATTCGCTGTGATTTTAAACAGCTTAATGGTTTAAACAGTTTTTTTAACCAGGCCTGGTCAATCTTTGAAGGTTTAGATGGTTTGGTTAATAATGCAGGAATCGTCACTAAAAGCACTTCGCTTAAAGATCCATTAGGTGAAAAGTTTGCTGAAACATTAGCCGTTAACTTACAAGCGCCTTATCAATTGAGTGCGGCCTTTGCCAATGCTTGTATTCAAGCTAAGCAACCCGGTGCAATTGTTAATAACAGTAGCATTCATGGTCAAGCTACTTGCGAATGGTTTTCTGCTTATGCCGCCTCTAAGATGGGGTTGGATGCCATCACCAAAGTGCAGGCAGTAGAGTGGGGACAATACGGAATTAGAGTGAATGGCTTAGCACCGGGGGTGGTTCCTGTTGAGCGTACCGATAAAATTCTAAATAATCCTGCTATGGCTGAAAAATGGTCTGAACGAATGCCCGCTGGACGCTATGGGACGACCGAAGAGATGGGGGAAGCGACGGCCTATTTACTCTCGGATGCTACACAATGGATGACGGGTTCAATCCTAACTATTGATGGTGGGTTAATTGCTCGTGGAAATTACCCTGTACGTTAGCTTAATACCTTTCTTGCGGTTGTTATAACCGCTTAATATATTCATAGTCATTAAACTTGCTGTTCTATTCAAACACTTCTTTATGGCATTTAATTTGCTTGTACCAAAGCATATGTCAAAAAAGCAGAAAATAAAATGAAAGATTGGTTACGCAAGCTAACAATCAAGCAAAAAATCCGCTTTGGATTTGGAGTTATCTGGGCAGTACTTGCCATTATCACAATCCAAGCGGCAATTAATTTATCTATTGTACGTTCTAATGTCTCTGAGATGGTTCATCAGCATCAGCCTGTTGCACTAGCTGCAAAAGAGTCGGCTTTTTTATTAGAGAAGAGTATGAATGCATTAAGCATGTATATCTTGGTAAATGATTCGAAGCTGCTAAATAATTACCAGGCAGGTATTGAGAAAGTCAAAATCAATATTAGGGATGCACAAAATAATCTTAAGAAATATGGTGATGATTCTTCACTCTTGATTAACAAATACAGTCAACTAGAAAAGCACATGATGCAACTTGAACCTCTTGTGGAAGAGGTGAAGGTTTTTCAAGAAAGTCGTTCTAAAAAATTTCCTGCATTTGAATATGTAAATAACAACATGCTGGGCTTAGCTAACAAGATGCAGCAAACTCTATCTTTAATGATTAACTCAGAGATGACTGAGCTTTCTCAAGAACGCGAGCACCTTCTAGCGGATTTGCTTGAATTACAAAAAGTTTGGTTAAACGTTACTAGTAGCTTACGTGGTTATATCGGTTTTAGAAATCTATCAATGGCTGAAGCGACTGATAATTATCTGAACCGTTTTGAATCTTTAATTCAAAAAGTAAGTCAGCAAAGCGAGGTTGAACTTACCATTGAAGAGGAAGATGGGATTGGAACTTTAACCACTCTATATGAAGACTATCGTGAGCATTATATGGTCGTTAAAGGTATTCATGGTGGCGAAAAATGGCGTATGGATGCCTGGCTGATGACAATGCAAATTCAACCCCTTTTTGAAAGCTTTGATAAAGAGTTGATCGACATTTCAGAAATTGCTGTTGGTGATGTAAAAGAGATAAGTGAAGATTTATTACAGCTTAGTTTAAACAGTATTATTATTTTATTGTTGGTGTCAGCCTTTGGCCAAATTGCTGGGATGATGGTATCTAGAAGAGTGACCAATGCGGTTGTATCCCCTATTAATGAAATTTCTGAAGCTATGAAAGATATCTCACAAGGTGAAGGCGATTTAACTAGACGATTACCAGTTAATAGTTCGGATGAAATGGGGCAGCTGGCTGGGCACTTTAATTGTTTCGTTAATAAAATTCATAGCATGCTTTCACAGGTTGCTTCAACAGTCGAGCAGTTAGAAACCTCTTCAAGAGATTTACTTGCGATTACTCACCAGGCAAAAGATGGCGCTCAACAACAGCTGTTAGCGACTGGTGGTTTATCTTCCACTATGATTGATATGACGCAAAAGTCTAAAAGTGTTGAGGACCATTCTCAAAATACTTCAAGAGCGACACAGCAGGCCGCTGAACGTATTAAAGAGAGTGGTGAAATGGTAGTTAGTACCTCTAATCAAATTCAAAAGCTTTCTTTGGGTATGGCTGATATGACCGCTTCAGTACAGTTGCTTAGGGAAGATAGTGAGTCCATTGGCACGGTGGTCAACGTGATTCGTGAAATTGCAGAACAGACAAATTTACTCTCATTAAATGCAGCGATTGAGGCTGCACGTGCAGGCGAACACGGTAGAGGGTTTGCCGTGGTTGCTGATGAGGTTAGAGGCCTGGCACATAGAACACAAGAATCTACTGTTGAGATTGAGAAAATTATCGACAAAATTCGTAAAGCAACGCTTTCTACTGTGAAAGTCGTTGAGAGTGGGCAAGATTCAACTAAAGCGAGCTGTGCAGCAGTGTCTAAAACTAAAGAGATGCTTCAACCCGTGGTTATCTTGATGGATGATATCAATCAGATGAGTAAGCAAATGTCTGAGGCCGCTCATACACAAAGTGTTCTTGCCCAAGAGATTAATCAAAATATTACCCAAATTCATGATGTGACTGAAAATGCCGCACAAGGTGCAAATAGTACTGAGCAAGCCGGTAATAACCTTCAACACTTAGCAGATAAATTAGAAGGTTTGATTCATCAGTTTAAAATTTAGTGATTTTGCTTGTTTGAATAACCTAGACACAAAACGACCAGGCCTGGTCGTTTTGTGTTTTTGGGGTTTGAAAAGAATTATTATAAATAGCAGATTATTTTTATAATTTGGGGTTGAGAAATATATAATGCTTGATAGATAAATTCTTTTTTACAGAGTTTATTAAATTTCAGATTTCTAATTATAAACTTGAGTGCTATTGATTCTTATGTGGTCTTATCCTGCGATTGATCCTGTTGCCCTAGATCTGGGCGTGTTACAAATCCATTGGTATGGATTGATGTATTTGTTTGCTTTTGCAGGTGGTTGGCTTTATGGCGTATATCGAGCAAAGACAAGGGAGCCTTGGACTACTGAAATGGTAGGGGATTTACTCTTTTATGTCGCTATGGGGGTTATTCTCGGTGGGCGTATTGGTTATATTCTTTTCTATGATTTAGCAAGCTATATCGCTGAACCGTTAAATGTCTTCAAAGTATGGCAGGGTGGAATGTCATTCCATGGTGGATTGTTAGGTGTTACTATCGCCATGTTTGTGTTTGCTAAAAAGACTCAACAAAACCTATTTCAAGTAGCCGACTTCGTTGCTCCACTGATTCCTATTGGCTTATTTACAGGTAGAATTGGTAACTTTATCAATGGTGAGCTATGGGGTAAAACCACTGACTCAGCTTTAGGTATGTGGGTATATGATCCCGTTATTCAGCAAAATGTTCAAAAATATCCTACACAGCTTCTTGAAGCGCTTTTAGAAGGTCTGGTTCTATTTATCTTGTTAGCTTGGTATGCCAATAAACCAAGACCATCAGGCTCTATCGCTGGAATGTTCTTGATTGGTTATGGCATCTTTAGATTTATTGTTGAATTCTGGCGTGTACCTGATGCCCAGCTTGGCTATCTTCTATGGGACTGGCTGACTATGGGGCAGTTATTGTCATTGCCAATGTTTATTGTTGGGGTATTGTTGATTGCTTATGCGTATAAGCAAAATAAAGTCACAGCATAACCACAGCCTAATTCTTAGATAAAAGTTAAAACACATTTACTAAAACTATAAAAGCAAAGCGTAATTAATATGAAACAGTATTTAGATTTATTAAGTCACATTTTAGAAGAGGGTACCGACAAAGGTGACCGAACAGGTACGGGTACACGCTCAGTATTTGGTTATCAGATGCGCTTTAATCTTCAAAAAGGTTTTCCGTTAGTGACCACTAAAAAACTGCATATTCGCTCTATTGTGCACGAGTTGTTATGGTTTTTAACAGGTGATACCAATATTCAGTATCTAAAAGATAATGGTGTAAGAATTTGGGATGAGTGGGCAACTGAATCAGGCGATTTAGGGCCGCTTTATGGTAAGCAGTGGGTGGCCTGGCAAAAACCGAATGGCGAAACAATTAACCAAATTGCAGAAGTCATTGAAACCTTAAAAAATAATCCAAATAGTCGTCGAATGATTGTAACGGCTTGGAACCCTGCTGACTTACCAGACGAATCAATTAGCCCACAAGCCAATGTTGAAAACGGTCAAATGGCATTAGCAACTTGCCATGCCTTTTTTCAGTTTTATGTCGCTAACGGTAAAGTTTCTTGTCAGTTATATCAGCGCAGTGCAGATACGTTTTTAGGCGTTCCTTTTAATATTGCGAGTTATGCATTACTGCTGCACATGGTTGCGCAACAAACGGGATATGAAGTAGGAGACTTTATTTGGACGGGGGGTGACGTTCATCTCTATAACAATACCATAGAGCAAGCCCAGGAACAGTTGTCTCGTGAGCCTTATCCGTTGCCAAAATTGGTGATAAAGCGTAAACCTGAAAGTATTTTTGATTATAAATTTGAAGATTTTGAAATTGTGGACTATGAGTCTCACCCTCATATTAAGGCGACGGTGTCGGTATGAAGATTGCATTGATTGCAGCTATGACAAAAAATCGAGTCATTGGCTTGGAGAATGATATGCCGTGGCATCTACCTGATGATTTGAAATTCTTTAAGGCAACTACGACTGGTAAACCTGTCATTATGGGCAGAAAAACCTTTGAATCTATCGGTTCTAAGGCGTTACCTAATCGTCCCAATTACGTTATTAGCCGTCAAGCCGATTTTGTTGCAACAGGTGCAACCGTCTTTGCTTCAGTCGAGGAAGCCTTAGCTGAACTTTCTCAGTATGAAGAAGTCATTATTATGGGAGGCGGTCAGTTATATAATTTAATGTTACCAAAGGCCGATAAACTCTATATTACAGAGATTAATGCCGACATTAATGGAGATACTTTTTTCCCAGATTGGACTCAAATGGCATGGAATGAGCTTTCTAGAGTACATCATCAAAAAGATGAGCGCCATGCTTTTGAGTTTGATTTTGTCACATTAGAAAGAGCTTGAATAAATAATACTGATTTTAAGGTTTAAAACTCTTATCACTAATGGGGCTTCTTTCCCATAGAATGGCACACTAAATCAATAAAACCTCTCTGCCACTCAGACATTGGCCGGGTTCTATGGAGTGTCTATGTCAATAAAAATGAAGATGATTTTAGGAATTGTCGGAACTTTAACCCTTCTCTTAATGAGTAGTTTAGCTACGCAGTGGATCATTAATGAAACCAATAAGACTATTTCCACTGTGGTTGATGTCAATGGTAAAAAACTCGAGTTATTGGCTGATTTAACAAATAGCGCATCTCAACGTGAGATTCAGTTATTAAACCTTGCTTTGCTTAACCCTGACGCTGATAACTATGAAACTGACTTAGAAACTAAAAGATTAGCTCTTAAAGACAGTGCTACCTCCATTGCAAACTTCTTTAATGAATTAAATGAGATGGAATTCTCTAAAGAAGAGCAAGCTATTTATGATGACATAAAAGACAATATGAGTGGCGCAAATGCCGCCTTTGGCAGTTTTATGACAGCTATAAGCGAAGGCTTTCAGGAAGAAGCGATTGAAATCATGCGTGAGGACTTTCGTCCAAAATATCAGGCATTCTCATCGGTTGTCATCAAACTCCAAACTCTAGAAAAAGAAAAAAATAGAAAAGCGGTTAAAGAGCTCTATGAACAAGAAGAGCAGAGCCAGCTTTACATGTGGTCAGCCCTTTTAATTACCGTCATTCTATTTGGTATTGTGGGTACTATTATTACACGGGGTTTACTGCGTTCAATTGAAGCTTTGGAAAGTACAATGCTGCAGATTGTTGAAACGGGTGAGTTAAAGCACCGTATTACCGTCTATGGCAATGATGAATTGGCGAGAACCTCAAAATCGGTTAACTTGTTACTTGATGATATCAGTCGTGCAGTTTTTGGTGTGAATGGTGTACTTAAAGATATCGCTAAAGGTAACTTTGATAATCGAGTGGAATCTGAGCTAAAAGGTGACTTCTTATCGATGAAAAATGAGGTGAATACCTCAGTAGATCAAATTAGTGGTGTGGTGAGTATTCTAGAGAAAACAGCCCACAATTTCCGTACCGGAATTTTACAAGTTTACAAAGATGATAACACCCAGCTTGAAGGTAAGTTTTCAGATGTTTTATATGATTTAGACCGTTCTGCTGTGCGTATGAAAAGCAATGTTGAGTCAATTGCTAGTACTCTTAACCATCTTGCACATGGGGATTTTTCGGCTCGTTCAGAAGCCGATGCACGTGGTGATTTTATTCCGCTTAAAGAGTCTTTAAATATTACTCTAAATGATTTGGAAAGTTTTGTTGATGAAGTGGCTAAAGTGCAGTCATCAATCAGTGAGGGGGACTTAACGCATACTGTAGAGGGTGTATATGCAGGGAAAATGGCTGTTTTAAAAGACTCGTTGAATAGCTCAGTAAAGAATACGGCAGTTATGGTTGCTAAGGTTGAAGCGATTGCTAAGTCAGTAGTTAATGGCGTTGAAGGTCTTGCAAAAGGCAATAGTGATATTAGTAATCGAGTTCAAGAGCAGGCTGCAGCACTTGAAGAAACCTCAGCTTCTATGGAAGAGATGACGAGTACAGTCCGAAACAATGCGGATAACGCAGTTCAAGCTAAAGATAAAACGCTTGATGCTAGAAAACAGCTTGAAACTGGTCTAGAAACCATGGAACAAGCGCTAAGCTCTATGGAACAGATGTCAGAAGCGAACCGCAAGATTAATGAAATTACTACGTTGATTGATGGCATTGCTTTCCAGACTAATTTATTAGCTTTAAATGCGGCTGTCGAAGCAGCGAGAGCGGGGGAACACGGTAGAGGTTTTGCCGTTGTTGCGGGTGAAGTGAGAAACCTAGCCGGGAAGTCTGCGGAAGCGGCGGGTGAAATTAAACATTTGATTGAAAACAGTGTCAAAATCAGCCAAGAAAGTGGGCTTTATGTTCGCCAAACCAGTGAGGCATTAGGGGAAATTAATATCTCAATGGATGAAGTAAGTGTCATGGTGACTGAGATTTCAGGTACCAGTGAAGAGCAAGCTCTTGGGGTTGAGCAGATTAATAGTGCGATTGCTTCTATGGATGAAATGACACAAGGTAATGCTCATGTTGTGCAAAATGCAGCAGAGTCAAGCAAGGCCTTATTGGGTGATGCCGATATTCTAAAAGAACAAGTAAATAAATTCACGATTGATGCAGTAGTCAGTCAGCGTACTGCAAAATTGATTCATTCAGAGGAGGCGAGCCAGTTTGAAAAAATGATTGAAGCGCACATGGCTTGGAAAGGTAAAATTCGTGCCTTTGTTGAAGGGGTTGATATTGGCGTAAGTTATGAGGCTGCGACAGACCACACCGCTTGTATTTTAGGTAAGTGGTACTACTCTGATGGTCAGGCCTTAATGCATTTACCGTTAATGACTCAGTTGGGTGATGAACATATGCAGATGCATCAAGGAATTAAAACGGTAATGGATGCTAAATCTATAGACGATGTCGATTCGGTTGAAAAAGGTTTAGCTGCAGTAGATCAACAAAGTAAAAAAGTGGTCGCACTGTTAAATCAATTGATAGAGCAAGTCGCTTAGTTTAGCGCTAAGTGATGTGATTTTAAGCCGCTTTGAAGCGGCTTTTTTATTGTCTGAGCTCTAGCGTAAAGCTGTTTAAGAGTAAAAAGATTATCTTGTTGACTGAGGTTTTAGCTGCAGCAATAAGAAAACGACAGTCGCAGCTATAACAATGGCGGGGCCAGTTGGTAAGTCAATATAGTAAGAGGTGAATAGGCCTGCAATGATTGAAAAGATACCAATGAAGATACTAATAACCAGCATCTGTTCTGGAGAGCTAGAGAGTCTTCTTGCCGCAGCAGCCGGAATAATGAGGAGTGAAGTAACTAACAAAACGCCGACAATTTTCATTGAAAGTGCAATCATGAATGCCAGCAACAATACAAATAACAGTTGTACCTGTTTGACGTTAACACCTTCTACTTGAGCGAGTTCAGGGTTTAAGGTCACGTTTAATAGCGATTGCCAATGTTTTATATAGAACGCTAGAATGAGTAAGCTGGTAAATGAAATAAGTGTTAAATCTACTTTGTTAATGCTAAGGATATCGCCAAATAAATAGCCCATTAAATCGACTTGGATATTATCTTGTAAGCTGATTAAGATTAACCCGAACGCTAAACTACTGTGAGCAAGTATGCCTAATAAAGTGTCTGAAGAGAGTTGTTTGTATTGGCCTAAACCAAAGATACCTGCGGCAACAATCATAGACACTACAATCACACTCAGAGTTAAGTCCAATTGTAGGTATAGACCGATACTAATTCCCAATAAGGCTGAGTGTGCAAGTGTTGCGCCAAAGTAAGATTGACGCTGCCAGACCATAAATACGCCAAGCGGTGCGGAGATAATAGCCAAGCCAATTCCTCCTAATAGAGCAAAAAGCATAAAGTCAGGTAATAAAGACATTATGAGTTCCCCTCATTTGTTGATTCAGCGTTGTTTTTTGAACTGTTTGATTCATGAATTTCATTAGTTTCATGGTGGTGAAGACCATGGGTGTGTTGGCAGACATCATTATTATGGTGATGTTCATAAAAAGCTAAACTTTCAGAAAGGTCTCCAAATAGCGCTTGGAACTCGGTTGATTTGCTGACATTTTGAGGGTGTCCACTGCAGCACATATGTTGATTGATACAGAGTACTTCGTCAGTGTGTTTCATGACGATGTGAAGATCATGGCTAACCATTAAAATACCGCAACCATATTCGTTTCTAATTTTATTGATATAGTCGTAAATTTCCGTTTGACCCTGCAAATCAACCCCTTGTACGGGTTCATCTAAAACTAATAACTGCGGTTCTCTGATTAAAGCACGGGCTAATAAAATGCGTTGCATTTCACCGCCAGATACTTTTTGTATTGGGTGGTTCAGTAGGTCGGCAATATCTAGATCTTGAGTTGTTTTTTCGATGAGTGTGTTACTATATGCAGCCTTAAAAAACCAGTCTTTAAGGCTTGGATTAGGTAAACCTAATTGCAAAAAACGCTCTACTGTCATTGGTAGCGTTGGGTCTATTTGGATTTTTTGCGGCATAAAACCAATTTTTAGATTTTTTTGTCTAGCAACTTTGCCATTGCTTGGTTTAATTAGCCCGAGTAATATTTTAAGGAGCGTTGATTTACCTGCTCCATTTGGTCCGATTAAGGTAACAATCTCTTTAGGGAAGATTTGTAGAGAAATGTGTTGTAAGACCGTGGTATCGTCAAATTTATGAGAAATGTTTTCAGCTTTGATAAGAGGCTGTCTAAATTGTGAAAACTGCACGCT
>JGI10211J34971_10004458_pt1 | contig 11100 bp, 11 predicted proteins | sample Etolagsediment_FD_34971 | JGI IMG/M metagenome (IMG submission 34971)
GTTCCAAATCGATCACGATAGTTATATATCATAACTGCTGCATGAGGATTTGAAATTGAATGTGTTTTAGTATCTCGTACTTTTCCCATATTTCTTACCTATACTTTGGTATTCTGCTACCTACAGTAACATCATTTCCATTATTTTTTGGAGTTGGTATAGCTGGAGTAGGTGTCTCTACTCCCATTTGTTTCAACGTTGCTGCCATTATACTTGCAGCTCTTTCGAAGACAATTCCAGCACCCTCAATTTTTTTAGCACCGTCTGTGAAACCCTTAGGTACTGTAAAAGTTGTAGCAGAGTCAATAACATCTTTTTGTGCAGTATCCGGCATATTAACTTTTCTAAAAGCCTCTAATACAACTGCAACTCGTTCTAATCCGCCACCTAAGCTTTTTAATCCTGACGCATATTTATCAAATTCACGCGTTGCTTGAGTAGATTCTATAGCTCGTCCGGCTTCTACACCGGCAACATTAGTGTTGATTGTACCTTTTGTGCTATCTTGATATAAACCAGACAGTGCTTCAAGGCTAATATTTTGAGAAGCAAACTTGGATCGTATAGGTCCTGCAATTTTATCTATGTCACCGCGTTGAAAAGATTTAAAGCTTGCATCCATTTTTTGCCTAGGCATAGCGCGACCAGCTACTTGATAAAAAACACCTTCAACACTGGCATCCTTTATAGTTTTAATTTTGTCAGTTCGTAGTTTTCCCTCGCTGTCATATAACTGATCTTCAATACCAAAACGTTTAGCTAGCTTTCTAGATTCCTTATTATCTTGTTCAAGTATCTTTATCTGCTCAGATGATAATTGCTGCATTGCATTAACTTGATATATATGCGCCCCTGGAAAAGCTTTTCTAAGTTGCTGTCGCTCAATGACGTTACCTAAATTCATTTGACCGCTAGTGGCCTCTTTATTCCAATTCTGAATAGCTGACGCTGTTGTTTGTGATGCTATGTTTTTATTAACTCCAGTTGCCATTAATGATTGTACGCCAGCACCAACCATACTAGATGCAGCTGCTCCAGCACTAATTCCAAGTTCTGCACTTCTACTAGCAATACTAGTAGTTGCCGTTACCATTTGTGCTATATTTTTAGAATTATCCATTCCAGCAGTAACAGCATTTCGCATGTTGTCTATTAAATCTTGAGTTCCACCGCCTACTGATGATAATTGTTTAGTTAAACCAATAAATTGTTCAGGGGCAAGGATCCTTGCCATTTTGGCTTGACCGGCAGCTGTCATAACATCTTTTATACTCTCTTCGCCACCAACAGCTTGCACTATTTGTGGGAGTGCTCGTTGACGCTCTTGTGTTCCAAGTGTTAATCCAGCATATTCTTTGATATTCTCTTCATTGGTCATATCTCGAATCATTTGACCTGATCTACTACCTAATCCAATGCCATCTTTATATGCACCAAATTGCACACCATATATTTGTTGTCTTACATCAGCAGGTATTGCAGTAGTTTGTTGAATTAAACCTCTAATTGATTGCTCTGCTGTTACTGCTGTACTAGATTTTTCTAAGTCTTTATTAATTCTAGCTGTTAAAACAGCAATATCAGGAACACTGGATGTTAAACTATTAATTGCAGCAGCTCCACCACCAATACCGGCTCCAAGTACTGTACCAATACCTGGAATAACAGATCCAGCTACACCTCCAGCCGCCGTGGCGATTGCCACATCTGTCATTAAGCTACCAACCGCACTAGTTCCTTTTCCAACTAATTGTCCTTTAGCATGCTTTTGAGCACTTGCACCTAATTGATCTGTGAATGCTTTTATGAAATCTTGACCTTGCATTTGCTCGGTCATTGCTGACATGTCGCCACCAATAGCACGATCAACACGTCGATATTGCTCAACACCCATTCTTGCAAATTGTGCTCGTCGTTGAGCTTGCTCTATGTTTTGATCCACATTTATTGTTCGAGATGTGCTAGCAGTAGCTTCGACAGCGCGACCTGCTATTTGTAACCCCATTCCAGCATATTGCAGCATATTTAATTTATTAAAACCAGATTCACTTCCGCTCTGCTTGTTTATGGCGTCCATGGTATCGCCAAGCTCTTTAAGTCGATTAATATACTTATCGTGCATTCTATTAATTAAATCTAAATTACCTAATTGTTTTTTTTCTGCACGTAATCTAACTTTTTCTATTTTCTCTAAATTTTGCAATGTAGATGTGTAATCTTTTTTAACGGTATCAATATTACCTAATTTACCACTCTGTACTTGTTGTTTTAGTTGATCTTTACCTAAACGAGTGCGTGCTGTATTAATAGCTTGTTCTGCTACAATGGTACGACCACGTGGATCTAATCTTAATCGTCGCTGTTCTTTAATCACTGCTTTGTCAATACCTTGCTCACGTTCTAACAGCATCATTTTCTTTTCTAAGTTTTCAAGTTGACTTATAGTTTTTTCAGGTGCTTGTTGACTAGTGGTGGTACTTCGTATTTGTTGATGCACTTCACTTAATTGTCTTTCCCTACTAGCCATTCTTTTATGGATATCAGTCGTAGAAGTATTAACATGCTGTCTAGCACTAATAAAAGTAGATGGCTCATTAGATAAACTAGTGATACGCTGCTCTGATTTACTACGTTGTGCTTGTGTTCGAATTAATCCGCCATATTTAATTCTATGAGCATCTTGCTCTCTTCGAGCTACACCATAATCTTTAACAATGTCAGCTAATTCAGATCCCTTCTCTCTAATTTCAGCTTCTGATAAATTTTCATCACGAAGTTCTGCCTCTAACTCGGCTTGTCGTCCTCTAGAAAAATCAACCCATTCCATCGTGTGTTCTTGCTGCTCTTTCCAGCGTTGTAACCGATCAGCTACTTCACTTGGTTTTTGCCAAGTGTTTGCAACTGGTCGATCTGATTGATTGACTTTCTTTTTCTTTGCCATTATTTTTCCTATTCATTGAAATCTAAGTTAAGATCTTCTCCAAAATCAACACCATGTTCTTGTTTGGCTTTTTCAATCTCTTGTTCCATCCATTCTTGGTTAGCTTTTTTCTCTTCAGCTTCTTTCTCTTCAGCTAACTGCTGTTCATACTCTTCGCGTTCCTTGCGCTCTTCTTCTTCTGCCCAAGCCATGTTATCTTGTATCCTTCTATCTTCTATTTTATCAGATTCTTCCTCAGCTGCTTCTTCTATAGCTTTTAGTCGTTCTATTTTATCATGATATTCATATACTAACTCTTCTAACGTATATGACTGCAATAAAGGATCCTTCAATGGGCGGTTATAATGCTTAGACCACCAACTCTTAAGAAACAATAGGAGATTATCTTCAGAATCTAGGTCTGAAGATACATTGGATTTAACCAATTCATGAATAAGTTCGATATTGGAGAGTTGACTAAATTTTAAGTCTAACTCTCCTTCTGGGGGTTTCCCTGAGTTTTCTCCGCTTTTGCTTGAGTTTTATTTCGTAGTTCTTCACGCCATAAATTGCCCTGCTCAACTACTTTATCGTATAGCGCAATAATCACATCTTCATCATCTAAATTAAAACCACCTAAGCTTTGTTCCCACCATGTTGGTGCTTTAATAATATGCACCCTAAGAGTAGCAATAATATGACATAGAGATTCTAACATGTTAGTTGGATTTTTAGTATCAGCAGCTAATATTGTCTTTTCTAATTCTAAATCTCGTTTTTCCATGATATTTAGGATACTCTTAACAGTGAATTCGCCATCATATGTGATACCAGTTTCACTGCCGGTGTGATTAAAAGTAAATGTTCGTTCTTTTTTTGGTAAATCCATATAGTGTCTCCTACGGTAATAATACTTTAGACTATTATACTTAGATATCACCTATTAAGAGGATGGATTTTAAAATACTGAGAAATCTGTTGCTTTAGTTACTGCTTCGTCATAATCAAGAGGTCTTTTTGGCTCTAATTCATCTTTCCAACCAATAGCTCGCCATTGTAGAGTTACATTACCTATTTGTTCTGCACGTAAATCTTCCGCTCTAGAGACGATCATTGCCTTATTAGTAAAAAACAATAAGTTATCAGATTGCGAATCTCTCACTTCAATGGTGATATATTTTTGTTGTAAAAAACTTAAAATATGTGATTGATGACCAGATTTAGATGGACCTTCACCAGGGATATGGAACTCACCAAGAGTGCCTGTTACAGTTACATGTTTTGGTGCTAATTCATGAGGAACATAGTTATCAATAGTTCGTATTTCAGTAACTGAAGTGCTTATGTTCCAAGACACATTAAAAGCAAAACCAACTAACTTATTATTGATTTTAAGCTTAACGCGTGCACCAGAGGCATATTTAGCAATAGGTACAGCAGATAAAATACCAGTAACATTACCTAGTAAATTTCTACCCACAGTATCAACAGCCCCACCAAAAGTGGCACCTTCATCTAATTTATTATGATTTTTAGATTTTTCAGCCATATTTCACCTATGCGAATTGTTGCCCTATTCCAGATGCATCTGCTATAAAAGTATCTTCATCTATATAAATTGCAGTAAAAGCAAATGTTTCTTGAGCTGCACTTTTTTTTGATATAGAGAAATCAGCTTGAGTAATTCTAGCATTACGAATTTTAGCTGCACCTCTAAAATTACCATCACCTACATCTTGAAATACTTCTATTACAAAACCGGATGCTTTATGTAATTCTTTAGGTGTTAAACTATCATAAGCTCTAGCATCGAAGCCATTCTTAAAATCAAATCCACCTAACCATTTTTTAAAAGTACTATCTTCTTTAGACCATGAACCAACACCATTACCACGTGCACTTACTCCATCGGGGGCAACCTGCTCACCACCAATATCATATACTGCATCAGCTACATATTTTATAATAGTGAAAGTCCCACTAACTTTGTAGGCTGTGGGTTCTATACTAGTTGCCTCATACATCCCCAGTACATGTGGAGTTGCATGAGTAACTTGTACAGAATATGATAAATTAGTGCAAAATGCTAAGGTTACTCCGTTAACCTTAATTTTTGCATTTGCACCAGTTAAGAAAAATGGTTTCCTTCCAGCCACAGTTTACCTTATATTATGAGAGATCTTGATCGCCTGAACCTGATACATTAAAACTATCATCGTCTGCTAAGATAGCATTAAAAGCATATTGTTCTACTAGAACGCCACGTTTGTTAATTGCTCCACCTTTTCTAGTGAAACGACAATTAAATAATCTAATAACAGCATCAACATCTGCACCATCAGTTTTTTGAAAAATTTCTAGATCCCAGGTTTGAGAAGCTAATAGAGCTCCAGGATTGAAGTGCTTTGCTGCTCCTCCATCCTCTTCATGAATATCCCAATTACCAATTCCGTTTCCTTCAGCATTGGTTTTATCCATGTTAACAGCTGCTTTTGTATATCGGATAACACTTAATGTTCCATCAACAAAATAAGCAACGGGTTCATTAGATACAACTTCATAACGCCCCATAGTTTCAATAGGGATAGTAGTTACAGTTACACTGTAAGATGCATCTTGCGCATATGCAAGAGTTCTATTCCCAACTTTAATTTTTGCATTTGCACCCGTGACGAATGCAGGTTTAATTCCGGCCATTTCTACCTCTTTGTGGTTTGGTTCCACTTACCTATAATTTTTAAAGTAAGTAAACAGTTATTACTTTCATTTAATTGTATCATGAACTCAGTTAAAAAAAGAAACCCCATTCATAAGAATAGGGCTTTTAACTTCATAGATTTTTGATCAACTTATTCTTCGTCTTTCTGGTCTTTTTTCTTTTTCTTATCATCTTCTTCTTTACCAAACATTCCATCAATTGCTGCATCCATTCCATCTTGTGGAGTAGAACCAGATCCTTCAATTCCAGCTGTAATAGCATCACCAAGACTACCTTTTGAAAGTGCTGTAGCAGTGTCGTCCATTTCACCCCAGTTCTTTAATAGTAATGCTGATTCTCTATGTCCAGCATCATTAAGCGCTTTGATTAGATCATCTTTGCTCATTTCAGCTACTTCATCATTTTTTTCTAATGATTGATCTTTAAGATCTTTAATTACTTGTACTATTGCTTTAAACTCAGAAATTTGCTCTTCAGTTAATTCTTCGCTTTTCTTTAGTTCAATGATAGTTTCTTTAAATTTCTGAATATCATCTATTATCTTCTTCATAACAACTCCTAAAAATTAAATATTGCTTTTCAGTATTAGGTGTATCTCTACCAGGGCCATATACAGAATGAAAGCGATTATGACAATCTATACATAGGCATACTAAATTACTCAATTCATATACCTGTGTAGGAAAGAACTTCTTGTTATTCATGTGATGTGCATTAAGAGTGATCCCTCGTTTTTTACAAGTATCGCATGAATAATTCGCTTCTTCAAAACATATTTTTCGCATTTTCTCTAGTCTATGGTAATCATAATCATAAACTCTAGGTACATAATCTGCAATTGATATGTCATTTTTTTCACAGTAATAATAACGAGTTGAGCAAGAAATAGAACAGAAAAGATTCTTACCTTCTACCATGCTAGAGTACTTATTTACTTCTTTTTCACAAAAAGCACAATTATAAGTAGTTTTACCGCCTATCCATTGACTATTATTAGAGCCAATAGTAAACTTTTTATAGCATTCATTATTACAAAAGTTATTATACTGTTTTTCACCCTTATTGATATGCGTTTTCTTNCCACAAGTCTTACAATATTTAGGAGCTCGGCCATTATGTAATAGTAAGTCTTCTTTATATTGTATCTTTTTTATGTCAGCATGAGCTTTCTTATAATGTGATGACATCATAACATTAAGTTTAGTTTCCAACTGACATATATGGCATTGATAGTTCATATCTTATACAACCTATTCAAAATAGAAAGGGGAAATATATCCCCTTCTATTTTAAAACCAATTATGCCTCACTAACTTTTCTTGATAATGTGATATCAGCGAGAACGAAATCAATACCTTCAACAAGTTTTACTATTACAGAAATATTGATTGTAGTTCCTACGATACTCACAACCAACGATTTAAACCCATTAGGAGCATCGTCTGATGTTACTGTTATACCTTGAGCTAAGTAGTTAGCTAAGATTGACTCTGCGGTTGATCTAACTTCAGCAGCACTAGCTGTGTTCTTAGTTCCAACATAGATCTTTTCCATTTGATCTCTAAAGTCATATGCTAAAACATCAGCCGCATAGATGATGTTACCTCTATTCCATACCCAGTTTCCGTCTTTACCGTAAGTTGTATTATCAACAACTACTTTAAATCCACCAGATTGAGGATTTTCAAGGAATGTTAACCCTTGTTGAATTGCTTGCTCAAATTGAGTACGTGGATTAAAATCAACTACAATATCTTCTTCAGCTGTTCTCATTGGTTGAGAAGTATGTCTAATTCCAGCAACATTCATATACTTATTAGTTAATGGTGTTCCAATTGGTGAACCACCTCTTGCTCCAGCAAGATTACAGGCTAGCGCCCATGGCTGATACCATTTAATGTTTCCTTGCGAGTCAACATTTTTAGTATCTTGTATAGTTAATTGAACACGTCCAAAAGCTAAATCATTAGAAACATCTAAAGAAGAATCTCCGCTAGTATAGCCAGTAGAAGTCGTAGAATAAAATCCCTTAAATGATAAATATCCTTGTCGCTCTGAACGACTCTTGGTTGTAGCTGTTTTACTTAGATGAGATTTAACACCTTGATGTATAGCTGCAATACTATATGATGAATTAACATCAGTTAGACCATCAGCAATATCATCAGTAGCATCTCTAGAAAATAGAGGTACTATAGCATTCAATCGGATTCCTTCAAATTCTAGTAATCCATTGGTTATATCAGCACCACTAGTTGCACCAGTACTACCAACAACTGAGTTTAAGAACGTTTCAGCTTGAACTTCAGGAAGACCAATAAGAGTTGGACTTAATGATACTTCATCATGAGAAATTATAGATGATTCAATAGTAAAATCAACAAATTCAGAGTAATCTTTCTTAATTCGCAATGGCTTATTATCAATTGTATGCGCTGAAACAGCTGACACAGGATCTAAACTACTTGCAGACATCTGATTATAAAGACTTGATGATAATGCAAAAGACCAATCAGCTTTCACATTCAAATCATTGACTAATTCAATTAAAGTTGAATATGTGCTGATTTTATAATCACTATTTACTGCGTCTTCACTTAATCTAAAGAGATCATTTTCATGATCAATTGTAACGGTTGCAGAAGTAGCAGAACCAGTATAACCACCGGTTAACACAACGTTTCCACCAATAACATCTTCTTCAGCGAGTAATAGTTGCCTTTGTTCCAACATTAAATTAGCAGCTGATTCAACGCTAGAGAATGAAATACCCTTTACTAACCCCAATACAGCTAAATCACCAACATTTAATTCTGCTAATTCAAGGCTTTTTCCATAACCATTTTGATGAGCTGTTAAATCACTATCAACTGTAAGAACTAAAAAGTCATTAGTATTAAAAGATGCAACCGCGCCAGTTAATTGGCCGTTGATTTCAGCTAATAATTTAGCTTGACTATCATGGTCACTTTCAAGGCCTGAAAGAGTAATTACCTGTTGTGCAGAACCACTAATGTAAATACCAAAAGTTAAATTATTATATGGAGTTCCATCACCTGGATCAAGATCTGCACCGTCAACATTTAGCACTACGATAAAAGCACCAGCTGCAGTTTCATCTGCATTATGGACTGAAGCGTCTGCACAAGCACCCGCGTTATCTTGTGTGAAAATAATATCAACGCCACCAGCTGGGTCAGTAACACTAACACCTGTAATAGAGCTATTAACTGCTGCAAATATTTTCGCAGCAACTTCAATAGCTGTATCAGTACTTAAGATACTAACTTGAATGGCACTAGAAGCTGCAAGATGTGCAGCACCTGTTGGAGCTGTACCGTTAGCATCTATATCAAGCCATACAGAGTAATCTAATCCTGCTTGATTCTTGATAATGAAATGATCAGCTTGAGTATGTATAGCACCAGAAGCGCATGTGATTTGCTCTATTTGAGCAACTGCTGGAACAGCTGTAAAAACTATTGGAGATGTCCCAATAACTTCAGGAGCAACTTCAGCTACATGGTCACAAGAATAAACTATTCTATTACCTTGCTCACCGTAAACTAACGCTGTTAATGTTCCATAACTATTTGCTAAATTTAAAGCTGCACGTGTAGATGCATTTGTCTTATAGATATAGACAGCTTGAGCACCTGATGGAATTGCACCATCACTTGCAGGAGCAAATAGGAAGTTACATGCATCAACTATGTTACCTGATCCATATTTTTCAATGATTTCAGGCACTTGTGATGCTGTAAAAAAATTCTGTGAAATATCTACTTCTAAAGAACCTGGTGTTCCACGTGTAGATTCGCCCAATATACCAATAAGACCAGTAGGACCAAGTGGAAAAGCTCCACCAAGATCAATGTTTATCTTAGAATACGCCCCTGGTTTGTATATTGTGGCTCCGTTAAAGCTTACATTGATTGCCATATTGCTCTCCTTTAATGCCGTTTACCACTAATTATTTATAAAATATCTAATATAATATTATAACATGATAGCTCAGTTAGAGCTTAATGCCATATTTTATCAACATGTTATCATATGTTGCTACCAACTCTTTTTTCGATAGACCAACTGATTTAAAGTACGACCATATAATTTCTTTAATGTGGTGTGCTGGAATCTTTTCCTTTCGAATATGAAACCAACTATCAAAACTAACTAATTCAGCGGGTTTTGCTACAACCTTTCTATTCTTCTTTTCCATAGCTTTGATGTTATCTTTCAAAGAAGGTGCTTTCTTATCTCTTCGTTTAGCCATAATTTACTCCTGTATTTTTCTATCGGGGATTATTGATGGTACTAGTTCTTCATTTTCTACATCGTCAATTTTATTATTTTGTATATCAATATTCATATTATCAATCTCATAATAATCATCACCATCAGCAAGGCGATTTTGAACTGTACATCTAAATCTAATCCATCGGCTCCAAATATTTTCAGCCATATATTGACTATCTTTATTGTAATCTGAAGCACTAAAGGTTGTTAACTGTAAACCTAATTCTCTCATTAATGGTTTTTCTCTATATAGTACGTAATTCAATATATAATACATCCACAGCACATGATCCTTAGATTGCGTTGCATGTACTCCAACATCTAACATAACAGTCATAGGGTTAACTAACTCATCGCTGTATTCCTCAGGTCCTAAGTAATCTCCAATAGATGCTTTACTTTCATCATCTGCTTCAGAGGCTAAGTGTATACTGTAACAAGGTATTTTATCTGGATCAAAAGAAAAAGCTTGCATTATAGGTAATTTAGTCGCAGTAAACCATGTCCACATATCGTCAACGTAGCTTTCACCATAATGAGGATCTAAAATATCGCAAGTATACTGCGAGAATATATTTCTAAAATTCGCTTCATTGCGTTTTAATTTTCCGATACCGTTTGCAATGGCTCGTTGAAGTGCGACTTCAGCTATTATAAAACCCATATTAATCCCTATATTTATCAATAACTTGCTGTATTATATTATCAATTTCTGCTTCTAACCGGGCATTCATATCTGCTAATACTGGCCCCATATTTCCTTCTTTACCTGGATGAATCCACTTAGTACTAGCATCTTGTTTACTGGTTGCCATTCTAAAGTCAGTTGGAGCGCCACCGCTATATCGCTCATCTTTCTTACTTGCTTTATTTCTACTTCCACGTTTTAAATTGGAATTCATCTTCTTCATTGCATTGATACTAGAAACTTTTGTTTTTTGCTTCATTGGTATCTTCTTATATAGTGTACCGTCTTTTGCGACCTTAGCGTTCTTTAATAATTTTGGTAACATAGGAAATGGCGGAACGGTGAAATCAGTTTTACCAGAAGTAGTTCCAATATTAAATCCTGAGCCTATTTGTATTTCAGTTACCTGCTCAACAAAGTTATCTAACCCTTTTGCATCACCTATTTCTTTTGCTTCTTCTTTATACTTATCTA
>JGI10211J34971_10004459_pt1 | contig 11100 bp, 17 predicted proteins | sample Etolagsediment_FD_34971 | JGI IMG/M metagenome (IMG submission 34971)
GGAACGTGCCATTAGGCTTCCCTCATTTTATTGTTGGAATTTCAAAACTCTATGTTTAGGACTGTCAAATTTATTTTTTAGGACATATTTGACAAGTGATTAGCTTTTATGTTACAATTGATTAGTAGGCTTGAAAAGAATGATTTAGGGGAGCCAAACTTAGTTTTTAGGGGAGTGAGGGATAGTTAAAATGGAAGCAGATATAGCTAAATTTATGGAGAGAATGCAAGTCCCTTCTAAGAGATTGGGTATCAAAGAGTTAAGGCAGCGAGAGGAGACTTGGCGGGCTTTGTGGTCATGGCTAGACGATGAGTCTAAGTTCCTCATTCTACGGGTTGGCTCTGTTGTCAGGATAGTAAGACGAGATTATAAAGGGGTCGTAGGTGAGCTAGGGCAAGTAAAGCTAGAGCCAAGGGAATATGAGGTAACTGTCTATGAGAAAGTTTACAATCAGAATGACGGGAAGTATTATTTTGAAAGTAAGGTTGTTCTCATTCCTGCTGGAGCGGTAATGTGGAGGGAATTTATTACTGAACAGGAGCTTGCTGAGGAGGAGGAGACTTACGCTGTAGCTCCACTTGAGGAGGAGGGCTTGACAGTTGGGTAATTCGTGGCTTTTCACTTTACATAATTGGGTTAAAGCCAGAAAGCAATAGGCTCGGATTTTCGCAGAACCCGAAATAAGCGTCCTTTCATTTAGGACAAACTGGCAACTCTGAGCCAAATTAGGCGACAAGCCTAGAATGAGTAAATAAAAAAAGGAGAAAACTATTGAAAACTAAAGAGGAAGCAAGAGCTAATCTGGAAGCGTCTGTAGCGTATATTCCAGACAGGTATAAGGCAGGAGTAGGCCGTGCTGATTGGGCGACCCCTGCTGGCTCTGACCAAGCGGAAAAGAACTTTGCTGACAAGATGGCTCAGGTCATCAGTAAGAAAACTCGGCAGCTTAAGATTAAAGCCGTCTCCAATTCGGAATGGCAGTCCAGAGCTATTGAAAAGGGTGGTGCTGTCATTGGTACTCGGATACGAGATAGTATTGACAAGCAGCAAGCGAGGTGGTCTCCTATCTATGACCGAGTGGTTACCGATATAGCTCGTTTACCAGCAAAGACCGTAGACTTCAGGACTAATATAACCAACAGGGTGGTCGGTACTGTTGAGTCATGGAAAAAGCACTCAGGGAAACTTTAAGGGAGGTTGGTAAGCTATGAATTACAGAATAGCGACAATATGGCCTCGTAGGGCGTATACCGCTGATGCTGTGGAGATTATTGAGCTTAAGGTGCGAGACCCGATTAGTAGGCTTGTAATTACTGATGAGGCAACTAATGGTGCAGATGCTGGGCAGCAAGGTCACCCTGCACGGTGTATTACTAAAATTGAGCTAGTTGACGGCTCAGATGTATTGTTCAGCATGGACGGTAGGGCAGCTCAAGGGTTAGATTTTTATCATAATAAGAGGGAGTCAGGCTCTTTGGTTATCTACCCTAATGATATGAACTCCGAAATGATATATAATCTTAACTTTGGGCGTGCCCTCTATGACCCTCTATTAGCTCTTGACCCGTCGAAGTTTACTAATCTGCAACTTAAGATAACCCTTGACGAGGATGGGGGAGGGAAGAATGTTGACGGCCATTACTTGACTGTAATGGCTCATTGCTTTGACGAGAGAGTAATTTCGCCAGTAGGTCTATTAGCTGCTCAAGAGCTTAAGTCCTATACTATGGTAGCTTCGGGTCATGAGTATACTGATTTACCAACGGATAGGGTAATCAGAAAGCTCCTTGTCCGCTCTCATGCTTACGGCAGTGGGCCTGACTATCAGTTTGAAAGTATAAAGCTTCAGTCTGATGGTGGGAAAAAGGTGTATTTAGACAATACTATTGGCGAGATATTGAGAGCCATTGTGGCTCAGTACCCTAAATATCGAGAGTGGGTTATCTGTGACCCACCAACGGCTGGTAGTTCAATGTACACTTATATTACTCCAGGTTATTGGCCTATAGCTCAGGGTCAGGAGTGGCTTACGCCTCCTAGTGCTAATAACATTATCGGTTGTTTTAGCGGCGATGGTGGTCGTTTGACAATCGGTACTGCGTCAGGGTGGACTTCTAACGTCTCAATCTTGGTAGAGGGACAATGCCCCCATAACGTATTAGACATTCCCATGGGAGACCAAAATGACCCTGATGACTGGTTTGACGCATCAAGGGTAGGTAGTTTAGAGTTAGACGTAAAGGGTCATGCTTCTCTAACAGCAGGGACTTGTGAGTTGTATGTCCAGCAACTTAGGAGATACTAAAGAGTGGAAAGGATAGAAAGCACAGGATGTTCTTGGGCTTGGGTCACTGTTAGCAGGGCCTTGTCTCGTGGGCCTTGTGAGCTTCTCTATGCTCAAGCTATATCAGACGGTGGTGAGATAAAAGACACTCTGCTTTACGCTGAGGAAAATGCAACTGGAGAGTTAATAATGAACTTCCAAATGGGTGCTAATGGTAATATAACCCTCTCGCCCCAAACCCCCATTTACTGTTGTAGAGGGCTTTATGCTATTGTCGGTGATAGCACCGAGGGTGTCTTTGTCCAGTGGCGAGAGCTAGGACATAAGGGAGGGGGGTAAATTCCCCTCCCTTACTTATATTAAAATGGCGAGAGCTAATAATGCTGTTTCAAGCGTCAATAACAATACCTAAAAACACTACTGAGAGTAGTCCTGCCGAGGTTATACTCAAGATAGCACATGGGATTATTACTAAAATCATGGTTAGACCTCGACCGGGGCACGCAGCTCTAGCTCACTTAATCATACTTCACCATGAGCACCAAATCGCTCCTTCAACAGAAAACATGGACTTGCATGGCGATGCTGCTCCAATAGATTGGGAGGAGTATTACGAGTCCTACCAACCACCTTATGAATTGAAACTCAAAGGTTGGAACGAAGATGATACTTACCCCCACACCTTTGATGTAGCTGTAGCTATTTTACCTCGTAAAGCTGTTCTAGCCTTAGCGATAGTAGATGCTCTAAAGAATGTCTTTAGTATCTTTTCACCTAAGAGAATATTCACCAGGAGTGAGGAACCAATTGAGTAATAAGCTATCATCCAGGGAACTTGAGATTTTACGCTTGGTGGCACTGGGTAGGAAAGACAGGGAGATAGGTGTTGGGCTTTTTATATCAGAGGTAGGAGTTAAAAGCCACTTACAAAATATCTATAAGAAACTGCATGCTCTAAACAGGACTGATGCAGTTGTTAAGGCTCATAAACAGGGTTATTTTGACCTTATGGAGTGTAAGTAAATGCCGAGAGGTGCTCCTGATTATGGTCTATATGCAGTTAAGACTGCTCCTATTGTTGGTTTAGCTGACTTAGGGGAAGCAGTCGCCAGGTTAGGAGCCATCAATGTTTGGGATAGGAGAGGCTTTACCGTTTTTCAGGATAACTTTGAGTCTCCTACACTTGATTATTATTGTTATGCTTCCGCTCCTGGTGTAATACCTGTTCTTAGTAACACTCAAGTTCTTACAGGGAGCCAGAGTGTTTACTTTAGTGCTCCTGCTGCCGAAGATAGTGCCTCACACATGGCACGAGACTTTGCTTTACTAAAAGAAGGCAAGTTGGGCGTGGAACTATGGGTACAGGCTGTTACTAGAGCACCTGGCTACTTTTATTATTCCTTTTATATATATGATGGGGCTATACCCGCCTACGCAAAAGTAATGTTTGACTCTATTGCTAAAACTATTACACTAAACACAGATGAAGGGGATGTTGTAGTAGCTACCAATATCTTCACACGTCAAAGTTATCATTACTTCTTACCCATAAAAGTAGTGATAGATACAAATACCGATAAGTATGTTAGGTTGATGGTAGGCTCACAAGAGATTGATGTATCAGCATACAAACTAACAACCTTTGCTCCTAGCACTGACCGCTATATACATCTTGGAATTGGTGTTGTTGGTGATGATGTAGCTACTATGAAAGCCTATCTTGATAACCTTATCTTAACTCAAGATGAGCCTGCTTAGGAGGTAATAATAAAATGGGTGGTGAAATGCTATGGGCTTGGGATACAGATAATGAAGTGTGGGTTAAGGTTAAGACAGACTCACAAGGGAGGTTGTATACAGTGGCAGTAATAGATAAGCTAGACGATATTGGTGATGTTTATGTTCCTACTCCTACTGATGGTTATATTCTGTGTTGGAATAATGCTAACTCAAGATGGGAGTGTAAGGCTATCTGGGTAGCTGCTCATAAAGACTCACATGACCCCCAAGATGGTTCTGACCCTGTAGATACTGCTATAGCTGTTAAGGTAGGAGAAGCTAATGCCATTGGTACATCTCACTCATTAGCTAGGGCTGACCACGTTCACGAAAAGCATCATGCTAAGTATACTGACGCCGAGGCTAAAGCTGCTGCTGTTCAGGCTGGGGCGATAACTGACGGTGTTACTAAGGCTCCTACTCACGATGCCGTCTATGATGTCAAGACTACTGCTGACGCTGCTTTGCCAGCAGGAGATAAGTATACTGACGCTGAAGCTGTTGACGCTATAGAAGCGGATGATAACCTGCCAGTAGCGTCAATTACTTTTATTATAGATGGTGGCGGTTCGGCAATTACTACGGGGATTAAAGGAGCTTTAGAGATACCCTTCGCTTGTACCATAAATAGGGTAACTTTACTAGCTGACCAGTCTGGCTCAATCGTGATAGATATATGGAAGCAAGCTTATGCTGATTATCCCCCTGAAGATGCAAATAGTATCACGGCTTCAGCACCGCCCACGCTTAGTAGTGCTATAATGTCTCAGGACTCAACTTTAACAGACTGGACAACCGCTATCACTGCTGGTGATTGCTTGATGTTCAATGTAGATAGTATAACCACTTGTACTTGGGTAACACTAAGCCTGAAAGTAACTAAGACATAAAGGAAGGAATAAATAATGCCTTTTCCACAAGTAGCAGCTACGAATGGCGGTAACCATGCCTCTAATAGCACAAGTCATACGGTCAATCTTCCTACTGGTATTGTGGCAGGAAACCTGTTGTTAGTTTTCTTTTCGTCTGATGCTGCTCCTACTATTACCTTTCCAGAGGGTTGGACTGAGTTATTCACAAAATCCTATTCTACTAGTATTAAGGGTGGTTTATGGTACAAAGTAGCTGATGGCGAGGAGGGAGCATCTATATCTGTAGATACCAGTTCCTCACAAATGACCGCTCATACCTCTTATAGAATTACAGGCTTTTCAGGAACACCAGAGGCAGGGGTAGCAGTTTCGTCTTCTGGTGCTCCTTCTAACCCTCCTAGCCTCTCGCCTACTTGGGGAGCAAAAGATACACTATGGTTCTTCTGTTGTGCCATAAATGGAGAAGACCCTTTTGTCTCTATTGATAGTTATCCTGCTAACTACGGAAATGGTCGCTATGACTACTCTGATGATGCAGAAGGGGCAGGAATGGGAACAGCAAGGCGAGAGCTTAATACAGAGACAGAAGACCCAGGGGCTTGGACAATGTCTAATACTCCTCGGAATATGGCAAACACAATCGCTATTCAGCCAGCAGCAGCAGCAGCAGGCCGCTCTTTTGGTTTTATTATGGGATAGCTGGGGCAGAAAGGAGTAGGAATGTGAAAATAGGTTTTAATGTCGCTATGGTCTGTATAATAGCTCTCCTTTGTTTAGCTGCTATAGCTATTACTGGTTTAGTTATGGGATACGATGGTATTTTAGCAACTACAAGCTTTGCAGCAGTAGGAGCGATACCTGCTGGTCTTATAGCATGGGGGACGGCTAGAATACAGAATGGTATAGACAAAAAGAAAAAGGAGGAGGAAAAGTGAGTACAGAATATAAGGTAATGAGAATAACCGAAATGGTTAAACCATCAGAGTTGGAAGGGCTTGTAAGGTACTATCGGCATACTATCAAAACAAAAGGAGGTACTACCCTTACAATAGACATTAGCGAAAAGGATTTTACTGCCGAGAAAGCAGCACCTATCTTGCTTAAGAAGGCAACCGAAGCTGATAAAATACTAGGACTCTGAAAATAGCATGGACATAATTTACGATATAAGGCGGATAGTTAAATATCTATATCAAGTCTTTGCTGACATGACTTTATGGTGTTGGGCACACGACCCTCCCTTCGGTTTTCTAGGAGATTTCTTTCTTGAAATTTACGACTTACTAACTGACTTACATTATGGCTTATGGCAATTTGCCCAAGACTATGAGAGCCTATGGGAAGGAATTGTCGGTATTCTAACCGAGAGCGACATATACAACCTACTTTGGACATGGTTAACCTATGCTGAGGATGCTTGGGCTTGGGTACTTAATTCAGTCCAGAATGTTACTGACATTATAAGCGGTTGGTGGTCTACCATTCTACCCTATATCATTGGTTATGTAGACATGGCAGTAGAGGGGCTTGACTGGCTATTAAGTATGTGGGATAACTTCTGGTACAACACCCTCCCTAACTTAATTAGTCTTGATTGGTTAACTATCTGGTGGGATAGCAAGCTACTAGAGGTTGACACTCTGATAGGTAGCTGGTTAACCGCCTTCTCACCTTTTTGGGAGGGCTGGCAAGAAGTTAGACAAGAGGTAACTAACTTCTTTGCCGACCCTCTCCAATGGATTTATGACAAACTAGATGAGTTCTTTGAAAGGTTTTGGTGATATTATGGGCATATCAGATAGAATAGAAAGCTCGGTAGAGAATTGGCGTGTTAAGTGGGGGACAGCTTTACACAACTTCTCGGTTAACGTGGTGCGTTGGGGGCTTGAGACCCTAATGGACATATTAGGACAAGCTCTCGCTCCTAAGCTTACGCCTTTCATAGAGGAGCTAGAAGCTACGGGCAAAGTTCCCCCAGAACTTCAACCCTTACTCAACGAGATTAAAGCTCCCACAGGGCAAGTAGCCTCTATGTTAGCTATGACTGCTGGTGGTAGTGTTATAGGAGGAGCTATCACAAAGGTAATAGATGCTATGTTCAATCCATTAGGTTATGCAGCATATAGGGCTAGACCTAATCTGATGCCAGACCTCACGCAACTTCTAAGCCTTTGGTTAAGAGGTCATGTAAAGGAGGAGGATATGCCCTATTTTGTGTCCTCTCTAGGCTATCATCCTGATATGGTTAAAATGTGGGAGGACTTGTCACAAATAAGGCTTGACCCTGCCACTATTACCGCCCTCTACAGACGTGATAAGGTAACCTATGAGAAGCTTTGGGAGGACTTGAAACACCAAGGTTGGACTCCTGACAGAATAGAAGCAATTAAAGAACTAGTCAAAGTCATTCCTCCCCTTTCCGATATGGTCAGGTTTGCCGACTTCTCAGCCTTTGACCCTGTTGTTATTGAAAAATGGCGTGAGTTTTATGATGCCCCTGGCTGGATTAGAGAGCCTATGAAACTAGTTGGCATCGAGGGGGATTGGGCTGACAAATACTGGTTTAGCCATTGGAGACAACCAGGGAGGTTTGAGCTTGGCGAAATGCATCGGAGAGAGCTTATAGACGATGATACTGTAAAAATGGCTTACCTCACCATGGGTTACTCTGAGTTCTGGCAAGATAGCTTACTTAAGCTAGTCAAAGAGCCTTGGACTAGAGTTGACGTAAGGCGTATGTGGGATATGCGGACAATCAGTGAAGATGAGCTTAGAAAAGCATATCATATGCTTGGTTATTACGATGAGCAGCTTGAGGGTATGATATTATGGACTAAAGTTTATGTAGCTTTCCCTGACCTGATAGCTAGATATAAGAACGGCTGGATAACTGAGGAGACTGTTAAGAGTGAGCTAGCAGCTTTGGGAATGTCGCCAGAACGACTTGAGGAAATGTGGCAAACCAAATTCAAGACCGCACAACCAGAGCGTGTCGCTGCCGAAAAATCTGCTACCGCTACCGAGATAATGAAAGCAGTTAAAAAGGAGCTTATCACTCGCTCAGAGGGAGTAGAGCGGTTAGGTCGCATAGGTTATAGTGCCGAGGAGGCTGAGTTCAAGTTAGACGTTTACATCGGAGTCTCAGAAGGCAGTCCAGATACTTATGCAGAATTTGTAGACCTGACTGAGAAGTACAGACTAGCTATGGGACTAGACGCCCAATTACCTCCTGCTGACCTAGTAGAAGCCAGTAAAGCCATGAGATATGCCAGAATTGCCCTAGCTGAAGCTGAGGAAAAGGGAGTAAAGGGAGATAAACTTAATCTTTTGTTTAAAGACGTCAAAGACACCGAATACCGATATAGGCAACTTCTCATATCATGGGAGGAGAGCAAAAAGGGAGGGTTATAACCCTCCCATTAGCTCCTGTACCCTCTCGAAAGATACAATAGTTCCCACTCTTTGCCCTGTCAATCCAGCATCTACTGATATGTACTGGCTTTGATACCCCCATTTCATTTCAATACGCCTATAGGCTAGACCCACTGCTGGCAAAGACTCATGCAATACCTCAACGCCTTTCCAAGTCCTCTCGGCTACTGTATCAGAGTAGCGTAAACCTAGCTCATCAGCTAATGCTTTCTGCCACTTCTCGTAAGTTGACGTAGCTTCAATGGGTAAGTCCAACGTATCAACCAACCCTGCCATTTCCTCATCTGTCTTGTTAACCATTCTTTACCTCCCATAGTTTCATATATTACCCATGACTTAAGGTCGTTAACCGTAGTATCTGGCAAACAATAGCCTTCTAATGTAGCAACTTTATGAGTTAATCTACCTACCTTATCCCCTGTCCTTAGAGTAAGCCTTCCACGAAATAGACACCACTTGACATACTTCATATCTACATAAGGAGTGGCAGCTAATATTTCAACTGCTCTCCTCCAATCAACACGAGTAAAACAATAGGCGTGATAGCTATTCTCCCTACCCGTATTGAGAATATGTACATCGGAAAGCCAGTAGCGAGCCTGCATTGTAAGTAAGGCTTGCTTTACATCATCCAAACTCACATCGTCAAAGTCCCACATCAGTATATGTTCGCCCTCTCCTACATAGGAGTTAACACCTATCACCTTAATTACAGAGGCAATAGAAAACATAAGCCTTATCGAGCCAATATCAAAACGCTTAATCACTCCTCATCCTCCTTTGGTTTAAAATAAGGGCAGTCCTCACCCTCAAACGAGATAGGTAACAAAAAGCAATTAACCGCACTACACCTAGAGCATAACCTTTGTTCAGCCTCGAAAATAACTGCTGCTCCAAACTTATCTCTAATTTTATCTTGTAACCTTTCTCTCTCCTCTCTAATTCTAGCTGCTTGTTTAATAGAAATAGACATAAACTTACTCCCTTACTTTATTCTTTTTAGCTGCTCCAATACAGCATCTTGTAATGGCTGTGAGAGTCCAGCTTCCCATAAAGCACGTAAAGCTTTTGCCCACTGGATGTCTTTAATCTCCTTGATTAGAGTCACTTGAGGAGTCGTCTTGACGTATAACCTTAACGCCCTTAAGGTAATCTGATGGCGAAGTCCCCTTGACTCGGCTACGCTTTCCGATATTTTCTTTAGACTCACTTTTGACCTCCTCTTTAGTTTCCAAAACTTCCTCAGCCTCCTTAATTACTGCCATCTCCTGCTGCTCTTTGTACTCCTCACTAGGATTGCATAAGATAATCTTACCCAACCATACTGGCTCAGGGTAGCTAGATTGCCATACAAAATCCTCCCCCTCCACATAAACATTAAACTCTCTTTTGAGTTCTCCTAGATGGTCATAAATACGCAATACTTTCATTTTTCCCTCCTTACCAGAATAAATGACCTAATAGAATACCGATAGCTCCAAAACCTAAGAGCCAGAATAACGGATACTGATGTAAGTTATCTCTAATAATAGATGTCCAGGGTCTACCCCCTACTCTAGTATATAGCCATTTATAACACCTCACCTCTCTACTCCAGCCTCCTTTAATATTTTTTTGAACTCAGGTCGTGGTATAAGCATCTTGCTCTTAACTTCAGAAGGCTTGAACCATTCCCTTATTTCAGATAACAAGCGATAGACAGTAGACGGACTAATCTTATAATCTCTAGCTATCCTTTCTATATCAACGTTCCTCCAAGAAGCAAACTCAACCAAAGTAGCAGCTAGATTAGTGTCCATCCACCTACCTATCTCAAAGCCTACTTTATGCATTATATGTCGCTCTACGGTCATAGGCTTCATTAACTTATAGAGTAATTGTAAGTCAGCATTAGTTACATACTCCCTCCTATCTAATGCAGCAACAGCCTTCATTAGAGTGTCTAAGTGCTCCAACGTTCTAGCATCACTCCATTGTATCCCTCCTATTCTCTCCAAAGCAGGATATAACTTAAAATCATGCCTTGGCTTATTAACCTTGTCAATATCTATCCCCCAATCTACCTTAATAGACGGCTTAACCGAGTTGGGCTTGGTAGGTCTATATAGATGATAATACCTCAATGTTTTCTCTGAAATTAAGGACTCCCACTCTGGGTACTGATATATTTCAGCCAAGATTGAAGGCTGAATGTTCATCACCGTAGAGCCATGAAAGTCATTTATTTCAAAGTCTGCTGTAAGAGTATGTTTAGATATAGAATGAGAGTAACATAACATAGAGAAAGCAACTAACGTTTCCTTCCTCTCATACATACTCCCTGCTCCTGCTATATCATCCATTAGCACTACTCCCAAAAAGTTATTGAACGTATCCTTAAATGCTCCAAGCCTAGCCTTCGTTACGCTCAGTAACTTAAGAGGGCTAGGGTGAGCCTCCCCCATAGCATCAGTAATAACAGACTTGCCACAGCCAGACGGAGCAACTACTAACAAGCATTGTCTCGCCTTAACACAAATAACCGAGAAGGCTACCGCCTTTCCTAATCCAGCGTGTGACCTATCAATATCGGTAATTACTTGGTATAATTGATGAGTCATAGCCTCCTCACTTTATTTCTTGAACTCTTAGCTCCCTCACCCCCTCAGCAGTTTTAACAACAGTAATCTTAACCGCTAGCCAGTGTTGGGGCAATATACTACTAACACTTATAGTCCTAGAGTTACCTGACCT
>JGI10211J34971_10004460_pt1 | contig 11100 bp, 9 predicted proteins | sample Etolagsediment_FD_34971 | JGI IMG/M metagenome (IMG submission 34971)
GATTCCCTGCCGTCAAGATTCGTCTTCCGGGTATTCTGCTCGGTCTGTAGGGTTAGGGCATTATTCATTAAGGCCTCTGCCTCGCTCTTCTTGGTGGCAAGATTGGTCTCGTGGGCAAACTTCTCAGCGCCAAAATCTGCCCTATCTTTTTCTACTTCTTCCTTTATCTTTGCCGCCTCTGCATCTTTTTTCTTGGCGGCCAGAACAAAGGTGCTTGCTTCCTGCTCTAAAATAGCCGCCTTTTCTTGAGCCCTTGGAATCAGCTTATCTGCCTCTTCCTTGATCTTCTTCGCTTCGGCATTGGCATCGGCTATGATTTTCTCGGCCTGTTCCTTTGCCGCATACACAGGCTTATTCGCATCTCTTAACATCTGCGGTATTACTACCTCTTCCAGCTCTCTCTTTCGCTTCTCTAATGTATCTACAACAACAAGAAGCTCGCTTAATTCCTCCGATGATCTTTCCCCTACCATAACTCCTCCTTATGGTTATGTCAGTAGTTTTTACTTATGCCTCGTATCTTTTCTGGGCGCTTAATCTAAGCGTTACTACTGTGTCCGATACAGTTGTAGTTAGCTCTGTTATCTTTATCCGCATCTGCGCAAGAGTGATAAGAAACAATTGCGTACTGTGCTGGTTTTTATCGTTTACATTTGATTCTATGTCCGCAAGCGTCTTTGGATCGGACCAGCCCACGTCTGGGCTTGATCTTTGCTGCAATTCAAGCTTTACGCTCGGCGTGCCGGTAGCCGCCACCTTGTATTCAAGAGCAAAACTACTTAGGTCTACCAGTGACCAGGCCTCTGAATATGCGATTGCGTCTGCTCCTACCGATACTGCTTCCTCTGTTGCGCGAGGGTCTGCGAGATTTTTGACTACGACGGGTCCATTATCTATCATCTCTTCCTCCTTGTATTATGTTGCTCAGTTAATTTGTGCTTTTACTATTCGTATTCGATGGTCACATCACCGCCTGAACCTGTGAGGATCCAGCCTAAGGTATCGTCTATCCATGTAAGCGATATAAAGCTCCCCGCCTCTGTTGGCCAGGTAACTGAATTGAATCCTGTGTGAGTGGTGTTGGTTCCGACGGCTTCGATATCGAAGGCTAACTTTAATGTTCGCGCATCATGTTCACACTTCACCAGCGTTATCTCTTGCCCATCGTCATCCCCAGCTGCCATCGTGAAGGTCTTCTCTGCTCCAGATAGTTTTAAGATAGCAAACGCAAGGTTAGCGGATCTGAGCTTTGACACGCCCGAGACAATGGTGGATACGCCTCCTCTGTTAGCACCGGTATACAGCAAGTTCATACCGCTCATATTAACATAGACCTGGCCTTCTGAATCTACCTTGAGAGGTACGCCAGTTCCGCTATACAAGCCCCCTAAAATAGCGTGCCCCCAATCATAGGCCATAACTAAAAGAGGTCGCTGATAATAAATAAGCCCTGCCAAAAGAATCGCAATCCCAATGATTATTGCTACTAATTTTTTCTTCATTAATCATCTCCTTTTTTGCTTGACTTGTTAATAGTTAAATGTTATACTTGTGTCATCTGAAAAAGTTGCGGTATTTTTATGTCTAAATAATGGCGGTCGTAGGGTTAAGTAACTTAACCGTTGCTTTTTCAGATACCCGAAAGCCGCCGCCTTTATTTGGAGGATGATATGCGTGATAAATTGGGTAGATTTGTTAAAGGACATCGCTCTTCGCCTACTACCGAATTTAAGAAAGGACAACATAGTTCTCTGACGACAGAATATAAAAAAGGACACAAACCTACGCATGGGTTTAAAAAGGGCGTATATCAAGGTTATGGATTCAAAAAGGGTCATCAAATGAATAAGGGTTCTGAAAATCCTATGTGGAAAGGCGGAAGAATAAAGCATATTGGCGGATATGTTTTTATTAAAAAACCCAATCATCCTTTTTGTAGCAGTAAGGGTTATGTGTTTGAACATCGCCTTGTAGTTGAGCAACAGATCGGGCGTTACCTTAGGCCTAAAGAAGTGCCTCATCATCTCGGAGCAACAGATGATAACCGCCCTCATATGCTTATGGCATTTAGCAGTAATGCGGTTCATCGTAAATTTCATGGCAATCCTGCAAGTGTTAAGCCTTCTAAAATTGTTTTTGATGGGCGCTTAATCACGGATATATAAAGTTCCATCTGATTCAACTTTTAGAGCCACCCCTGTTGATCCGTAAAGTCCGCCTCCAAGAACCGATTTCCAAGAATATGCCCCAACCATGTCAGTTAATACTGCAGCAATCAGGAATGTAAATATCAAGATTAGAAATATCGCAATCATCTTTTTCATGGCATCCCCTTCATTCTCATTTGTATTTTTTCTTTCCCTTTTTGCCTGTTAAAATCTCATAATATCTAATACCTGTAGCTATAGGAGCTGCCGTTACAGGTTCTAATATGGAGGTTGCTGTTTTTAAATAATCTTCGCCAGTAACTTCCTTTTTAGTCAATGCTCGCAACCCTTTTTCTAAATCATCAAACAACGGAGTACTAAATACTTTATATATTTTCTGGCTTAACAATTTTCTTGCTACGGTTCTCATAGCATCATCAATTACAGGTATAGCATTTACAGGACTTACTATCATTTGTATTATGATGTCGTTAAGGAATTTTTCTAATAGTTCCTCATAATCCTCGTCGTCTTCTCTTAATCCAATCGTCTTGCCCAGCAATGAAAAAGCTGTCTTTGTCATATATCCCGCAGAAATATATAGTATGGGTTGAACAACAACATAGATTGTCATTGTCTTTGCAAACTGCTCTAATGGTATATCGCCATTCTGATAGCTTATAATGGCGTCTGCCATTTTTCTAAAATACTGATTTGCTGTATTCTTAAAGGCCAAGAATAATCGAGTAAAAGGATTCTTGCTGTTCTGGAATTGAGATATGCTTGAGGAAAGTCCGGATTGTTGGGCTTTCAGTGTTGCCCTCTCAAAAGTATCAACGGCCTCCTGCGTAGACTTGCCCTTTGCTAATTCTGACTGTATTAAAGGAAACCCGCCATAAATAATAGCGGTTATGTCGCCACCCCTAACAAGAGCAGTTAAAAATTTAGTCCAGCTTTTTCTATTAACACTTATGCTTTCGGCCCCCTTAATAGCTTCTTTTAGTGCTTCTGAATATCCTTTGTTAAATCTTGCCTCTAAGAATGGCGCATTTTTCCACATATAATCAAATGTTTTCTTTGGACTTAAAATCCCTTCAAGGAAGCCCGCAGTCCATTCGACGGGGTTCATATTCTCTGCATAATTGCCGACTGACATTAGCTGCCGGACAAAGGTGCTGGGATTGAGCGCTATTTTAGCAGTTACCCAATTGTTGATAGCTCTTTGAAACATACTGCTTATAGCGTCAATTCTCTCTGTTTGTTTATTCAATGAAATATTATCTATCTGAGTTATTAATGTATTATAGATATCTTCGCCAAATTTTTGCTTCATTGCGTGTTTTACTTTTCTATCGTTAAACAATCTCTTTAAGGCCTCATATTCTCTGCTAAGATTATCAACATGTTCTGCCTGGGCAATATGTCGTTGTGCTTTGTACCAAGCATTTTTAGGTACAGGTACTACTCTGGTCTTTGCTCTTTCTTTTAGAGCTGACGGTGTTTCGCCCTGTACCCTCATATCGTCAATTACGCTTACTTGAAATTCAGATGTCGCAGGCCAGTAGTTTTCTATAAAGCCTAAATCCCGACCCGTTATCTCAATATTTCTTTTATTCAAAATCTTTCTATAGTCTTGGACAGCCTCTTGGAGAGAGTCGCCGAAAAGTTCATCTTGGGGTGTTAGCTTTCTCATAAGAGTTTCCACTTGGTCTTCGCCAAAGGCCTCATAGTAGTCTTGCTTCTTCTTGTCATTCTTAATAGAATTATAGATATCTATAAGTTCAAGTTTTGATAGTTCCGTTGTTAATCCGTCTTTTATATCTGTTATCTCATAATCAAGCATTGACATAGTTTCAAACATTCTCATAATATTTTTCTCATCGTAAATCTTCGAGGCTTGCTGCGTTATCTCTACGGTCTTTTTATAGGTAGCTGTATTTCTTTTGTTTTCGCTTAATTCGGGGTCATAGGTCTCAGCAAAGGCTTTGCCACCAATAGAATTAAGCATTGAATAAATATTTGAGAAGGCCTTGCGATAGACGTTGCCGATCTTAGTTTTGACTGTTTTTTTATCAGCCTTGATTCTATCTATGGAAGATAAAGCATTTTCAACCCTTTCTTGCCTATTTAATCTTTTCTCTAAATCAGCCTCATTTTTTGCCTGCTTGCCGAGTTCTTTAATCCTCATAATATCTGCGTAGACTTGATTATGTATTTCTAATGAGGCAGAAGCACCGTTAGCTTTTAAGGACAAAAATCTCTTCTTTATTAGGTCAATCTCGTTTGTTACTTCTTCCGGGAATTTATCAAATTCTATCTGTGCCTTTTCTTGCGTTAACTTGTTATAGCCTCTTATCGCATCAAACATCTTGTTGGTCTCATAATCAAATTTGCCAATGCGCCGTTGGCCTACCTTTAGGGGCTTTGTTGTTTTTAATTCTCTCTTTATCTTTACGGAAGCAACTCTTTTTCCCGCCGCTACTTCAAGCCTTGCTATTGTCTCTCTGATAGCAGGTAAAGCCCTTGCTAATTGTTCCTGCGTTTGGATGCTCTTTATAGAAATCGGAATATCAAGCTTTGCTTCTTTGAATAATTTTATGACATCATTCTGAACAGTTTTGATTTCTTTTCTTGCAATTATCTTGCCTTCTCGAATACCGCGCTCTATATTGCGAACCTTCTCTTTCAATATAGTAGTCTCTTTTCTTGTTACTGCTTCAGGCTTAACTTCTTTTATAATTCTCTCAAGCCACTTTTTCTCGCTTTTCCAGTTTTTCTCAAATTCTTGCAAATCTTCTATGCTCTTAAAGTTAGTTCCTGCTTCGGCATTAAGTTCAGCTAAAATTTCGCTCATCTTAACTTTGGGGATGTCTTTTTCCGCAGCTATAATTTCTAATGTACCCCTTACCATATTATATATAGATTCTCCGAGTTCAATGGCCTTCCGGGCGGATGCAACCTTGTCTCCCCTAAGTTCCATTGCCTCTATCTCTTTTTCTAAAGGGGCCTTTTTGTCTGCTTCTGGTTGGATGCTTTTTTCAGTCACAATGGGCTCTGGTAGTGCCTCGGCTGGTTTCTCGACCTCTGGGACTTTTTCAGGCACGATTGCTTCTATTTCCCCTTCAACTTTGCCGATTTCGGGCACTTTTGGGGGTGTTGCCTGCTCTTTTATGAGCTTATCTGCATCTTTGACTAATTTTTCATATTTGGGGTGATCTGTTCCTACTTCTCTTTTAAGCGAATTGGTTATTTTTTGTTTGGCTGTTACGGCTGCAGCTCCTGTTCCTGCCAATATGGTGCTTAAAAGAAAGGTTTGGGGGGCAACTCTCTTGAATGCTTCCATCCAAGTTATCGGCTCTGTAGCTGGTTCTAATCCAGCCTTTTGCATAATGGCAGATTGCCCTTTTTCAGTAATGGTTTCAGTAAGAAATTCCTCTCCATATATGCCTGCTAATCTTGTTACAATGCGACCAGCCAATGCTTTACCAACCATCTTAGTCAACGGAGCCATAAGCAGTTTTGCAAAAGCAAGGTTACTTAATGCTTCCGGTATAGCTTCCCATAGTCCATACTTTGTAGCATCGGCATTGAAATCTTCCTTTAGTTGTTTTTCTTCTTTAGCGGTTATTCCTTCGCCTGTTTTTAATATGCTTTCTTCATCCTTAAACTCTAAATATGATTGCATTACTTCATATGTTGACATTTCAAAAGCGACTTTACCGGAAGCCGCTGTTCCCATTCCCCAAGCTACCACTCTTGCTCCCGGAATTGGTGCAAATGCTATAGGCGCGCCTATTGCTAATCCTGCTCCCATACTCGTTAATGAAAATCCTAAGTTCTGAGGAAGTTGGGCGATGTCTGTTATTTTGATGGGGACGCCGGGCAAAATCTTTCTTTCTCCATATTCTCCCCACACATCTTGGACAAATGTATTTGAGTCAACCCTTGCGTTTCTAAGAATTTCCTGCACCCTATCTCCGTCCAAGACGCTTGCACCTTCAGCTCCCTGATGTGCTTTCAGCGTAGAAGTCATTACTTCTGCAGGAGCTTTTGCCAACGATTCTCCAAAAACTTTAATTGCACCGACTACATCACTTTCTCTCCTTGTTCTTTCATATCGGATTGCGTTATCTATGGGTATGTTCTTCTCTTTTGATAACCTTTTGGCATCAGAATAGATAACCTCCGACTCGGCAATCTTTTCCTCATTGGATTTTCTCAATCCTACAAATTCGGATACCCTTTTCATGAATTGAGACATAGGCCGTTCAGGAGGAGCCGGCCTTAATATGGTTTCAGGAGTTATCTCTCTTTTTATGCCGGGTAACTTTTCTTTGTCCTTGTATAACTCATTAGTCAGATCTGGCAAAAGATTTACAGGCTTATCTTTAGCCACAGATTTCACTTCGCCTGTTAATAGATTAGTAGGCATTTTATTATTCTATCCCGTCTCTCTTTTTTAATATCTCGTAAACTTGGCCGATAGGTAGATTAAGTTCTTGAGATGTAAACTCTAAATCTTCTAAATTGTAGCCGGGGTAATCTTTTCTTGCCTGTTCTCTTACTTCCTCATGGGCAATATCCAGAACCCTCTTGCCTTGGACATTTTCAGCTTGTATCCTTCTCATGGCATTCATAAAAATAAAAGGAGCGCCAAAGGTAGATAGATTTATTATATCAAAGACTTTATTCAAGAAACCATTGCCCGGTTCCTGATTAAGCTCTTCAGCTTTCTTCCTTCCCGCATATACGAGAATAGTAAGTCTGTCTCTACTAATATTTTTGGTCTCTGACAATGCTCTAACAAGAAAGTCGCTTATAGTTTTTGAGTCAGCGGATGTAAATATGCTCTGGGCCAATTCCATAAAGACTTCATCTTTTTCTTCAACTTCAAAACCACCCTTTTGGATATTCTTGGTCATCGCCTCGGCTAACTTCGGATCGGTTAAGGCTACCTGCCTGATTATCTCGGCAGAGTTTGCCCAATCCAGAGTACCGTCGGCTATTTTCGATATATAATCAAATCTGCCATTTACTATATTTTCTGTTCTAATGCGTTCCGCCTCTGCCTTCATGGATTTATCGCCTTTGGCAAGTTTACTTCTTATGTCATTGTAGGTAGATTGAGAGATCTTATCTTTGGCGCTATCTAATAGTGCCTGAGATGAAATCAAATTCCCTGTATTTTGCAAATTTGATATTGTTGCCGCTTCCACTATATCACTGCTGATCTTTTCATTTAATATCTTCCTCGTCGCTTCATCGAATTTTCTATAATAAGGTGCTGCTGTCTTAATGGCATCGTCTATGGCTGCCGTCAATTGATCCGGGGCCCTGATTATTGACGCATCCAATGTTTTCTGGGCAAGGTTTGATTCGGTTGCTATCCTATCGCTTTCATCGTACTGGTTAGCTTCGTGGATGTTGATTCTGTTGCGCACAGTTTCATAATAACTATCCATTGCCGGACCAAGCTTATCGAGTTGATATTGAGAGAGACCATCTAAATACTGGCTACGCATTTTCTGGTATGCCTCATCCGCTTCCTGCATTGACCCTTCTGCCTGCTCAAGTTGACGGACCAGAAATCCTTTAGGGCGGGTTATATCCTGGCCATTGATTTTAATTGTTTCTTCTTCTCTGTTGGTGAGTCGATTTTGCCAATCCTTTCGGGATTCTGTCTCTCTGTGCAAAACTTCTCTATCTTGCTTATCTTGTGCCATCTGTAATAGATGGTCGGCTATCTTCGTCCCTACCTCACTCAGGGCCTGTGTCGCTTTTGCGACATTCGCTCCGAAAGCCCCGGGCACTGCCCTTGGCATGGTTATTTGCGGCATCCTGGGGGCCTGTGTTCTGGCGGTTTCTATCGGTACTTTTCTCTGATATTCAGGTACACGCATTTTTTTCCTCGTTAAAAAGTAAGTCTTGCATATCCTCCACCACGAGCGGCGGAAGCTACTGCTCCACCGCCACCAGCAGCCTTCGTAGGAACTCTCAGTGCCCCTACCGAGGCCATTGATGCCGCTGTGCTTAAAAGTGTAGTGGCTGTTCCTATCCTGGCAGCCTTCTTTGTTTGTTTGCCCGCAAGTTTCAATTGGCTTGCTTCTGCTTTTAACGCCCATGTCTTCATTTTAGTTTCTTCCCCAAGGGTCCAGATATCTCTCTTTGCCTGTTCTCTTATGCCCCAGCTTCTAATATTGGCGTTGTAACGTATGGCAAGTTGATCTAACCGCGCTTTATCAAAAGTACTGACTGCGATATCTGCTGCGGTAACTCCACCTATGCCTAAGGCACCGATTGTGGCTCTCTGTTGGCCAGATAATTCGGCTACGTCTCTGGCAAGCCTGCGAGACTCCTCGGCTGCCGCCGCTTGTTCGGCGGTAATATTCGCTGCTGCCGCCTCGCCTATAGCCTTTTCCTGCATCTTGGCATATTTGCGAGTAGCGGTGGCTTCTTGCACAGCAAGAGCAGATTGGTAACTGTACATAGCTTGCTGGGCCTGACCCTGCTGATACTCACCGTATGCCTTTACGCCTCCGCTTATTGCAAGTGCTGTTACTGTGATAGATATAGGATCGCAGAATCTTTTTTCAACAGAGGGTAAAACATCTGGATATCTATGATGCATATGTATACGTTTATCTTTTAAGAAATCATTAATCACTTGACAATCTCCCAGGATGTGCTATACTACAATTGCTTATCGGAAGCGGATTTTTTATGTCTAATCTGGCCGTGAGTAGGTGTAGAGACTTAACCGTTTCTGATAAGCCACCGAAAGCGGCCACCTTTTTTTGGAGGTAAAAATGACATTTCAAAAAGGTCAAAAACCTACGCATGGATTTAAAAAAGGACATAAAGTTAATGTTGGGCGTCCTTCTAAACTTAAAGGTAGAAAAAGATCTGAGTTTTCTGGTAAAAATAATCCTATGTTTGGCGTTCACCGCTTTGGTGAAAATAGTCCTCATTGGAAAGGTGAAATAATAAGACAAGACGGTCGAAAACTTATTTATGTTTCTAATCATCCTTTTCGTAGTAAACAAAATTATGTCCTTAGATCTCGCCTTGTTATGGAGCAGATAATAGGCCGTTATCTTAGACCTGAAGAAGTCGTGCACCATAAAGGCACAAAATATCCTATTGATTCTTTTGAGAATAAACAGGATGATAGGCCTGAAAATTTGCAGTTGTTTGACAGTAAAAGCGAACACACTAAGTTTCACGCTTCTCTCCGAAAATAAAAATGGTGGAATAATCGCCCCTCAATTCCATAAGGTTTTGGGGTTTCTATTGTCGCCCCGATATGCTTTAGCCATTTTAATGTTCTTTTCCTCTCACAACTTACAAAATTTTCAAGATATGGATAATAACTTAAGAATAGATCTATAAATTTTCTTGAATTTTTTAGAAAAGTCTTTTGAATTTTCTCTATTTCAGAACTACCCAAAAGCCAGATACTTGCAGTCTTACTTAATATAGTTTGAGGAACAATTCCAAACATCCCTACGGGATGGCCTTCTACCTCTACCGTAAGGCACAATGTGGATTCCGCAAATCCCTTTGCTAATGCTTGTTTTGGAGTCCTGTGGTGCGAATATTGGATTTCTTTTTTATCAGCTTCTCTTAACTCAAACGTATCAGAGCTTACCGCATCCCTTATTATTATTGATCCTGCCTTGTAGTATAGTTTGGTCATCTTACATTTGTACTCCCACCAACGGTTACTGTAGGAATTACACCAGTTATGGTTACTGGAAGCGGATCTGATTGCCTATAAAAAAGCCTGCCACCCTCTGCATACCCGGCACCAAGTGATACCGAATGATCGCCGGAATACAAAACATCTTCATCGTAATCAGTGCGAGATTCTAAATTCAGAGAGAACAAATTATCCGAATCTCTCCCTATGTATCCACCCTGGGTGTTAAGCAATCGCAATGCTACATTGGACACATGTATCTTTCTGCCCTGGGCCGTTCCGTCTGGTAAATTGACTTCCACATTCAGAGTTTCTAAGTCTGCATTATATGGCAAGCCGACCTGGACCACCGACGCTGAGTCAATGGTTAGCACACCTCCCGCCGATACTGTTTCTCCGCTAATCACTACTCCGTCGGCAAGAACTGATACATCTTTTGATGCAAGTTGTGAAACTGTGAATGTAGTCGTAGCATCATCATCAAAGGTAGTTCCACAATCAACGAAGAATTGGTCCTCGAGATCCGTTGAGGCCAGACGCTTAACCATTCTCTCAACATATCGCGTATCGTCTCTATTTACCGCAACCCACACCTCATCGTATCCGCTGCCTCTTATGGTGCATACTGATTCAAATAAATCATCACCGTCGTTGGTATCGTGCCAGCTCCAGGCCACTACTTCTTGTTCCCGCATGTAGGTCATGGATAATAAAATGCCATCACTTCTCACTGCCCAGACTATTCTATCGGGATTCTGCTGATAGGCTATTTCCTCTATTGTATAGTTTGTGAATAAATGATTTGAAAATATGGTCAGATCTGCCCCGACAAATGAATCTGAGTTTAGGTCGAATCCTAAATCTCTAACGCTTGTTCCGGTGGATTGAACATAGATTGCACGATTGCCTATGACTACCGGCCTGACACCGTATGAACCTTCCCACCCATGAATTTTATTCATTACAGTTGTGGGCGATAAAGGTCCTGTGCTGGAACGAATGCTCGTTTCGTTAGATAAGGTTAATGCAATCATTTCACTTAGCGGTACTAATCCATTTATTCCATTTACCATTCTGCCCGGCAGAGGCGAAGATATTCCATCATCATCTTGAAGAGGCGAGCTTCTTGAAAAATCAAGATAACTTCCGGTCCTGGTCATCCAATACGTATATGGCTCAGTCTTTGTATTTCCAAATACAAGCCTATCCTCTGGATGAAACTCCACCACCGCTGGCCAGCCGCGATAATTACTC
>JGI10211J34971_10004464_pt1 | contig 11089 bp, 10 predicted proteins | sample Etolagsediment_FD_34971 | JGI IMG/M metagenome (IMG submission 34971)
ATGTAGCCTCAGCAAGTTCTACCTCCTGTGGTTCTGTTTCAGGTGTGACGGCTTCGTCCATCCCTAACATTACACGGATTTTTAAAAGTGCTTCGTTTGCAGTCATTTTAAATTGATTTATTTGGGTTTATTTGTGTTTAAATATAAATTATTTCTTATCTTCACGATTTTTTTTAAACCTACCGAAATAGGTATCAAAGAAATTAGAAATCCAGTTATTAATTTGGGGGTTTCCTTCACTCCCTTTTAACATTTTGACTATCGTGTATGTGATTGATAGTATCAATAATACTAGTTTCAAGATTGCTTCAATCTCTAAGAAACTAATAGTTGCCAATACTCCCCCATTCCACAATAATACTTTGTCTAATAGTAATTGTTTCATTGTTCAATGTCGTTTAAAATCTTCTTTATTTCGTCAAGTGTTCTGTTATCCCAATAGTTTTTATTCATCTTCTCAATGAAATCACCAGCTAGTGAGAACCCCCTTAGTTCACCTGACTTTATTTTATCCCAAGTTTCGTCATCATTTATCTTATATGAGACGAACCAAGTACCAACGGGGAGTTGATATCCGTATTTTACTGATTTATCGTGTTTTTCGTCTTCACTAATCCAACTTTCCAACAATGTGTTAGTTGTTACCACGTTATCATCGTGGTTGATATCAGTGTTATTCTGTTTCTGACCTCTGAAGAACTTCTCAGACATCTTACGGATGGTCTTCTTTGTAAAATAAATGTAAAATGGTTCTCCTTCAGGGGTTCTTCTTAATATCATCTTATTCGGTATCATAAGGGGTCCTACGACAATTCTCTTTTCATCGTCCACATTGAAACTGAATACATTAGATGACCAGGGTTTTGTTGCGACATTCTCTGATGGTTTGTCAGGTGCTCCAACGATTATAACTTTTTTGCCTTCAGCATTTTTGAATACCTGTAATTTTTCCCACCAATGTTTACAATTCTTCCCCCCCTTCCACTTAAATACTGAATATGAGGATTGACCTTTCTTTGCAAACTGTGAATTTATACCATCCATCTTTTCTATCTCTTTCTTTGAGAATATCTTACCCGCTTTGGATAGATTTACCATAGCTCTACAGAACTTTCTCTGAGCTTGTGGACCTGAGTATCTCCAATAAGTTTCAGAGGGTTTATCCTCCACTTTAATTCGTTTTAAGATATCCAAACTTCTGATAGCTGTAATTACATCACCTATACCCAAGAACTTATTGTTTGTGAAATCCAATACCATATCATCTTTTTCAATATATTCACCGTTCAATTCACAGTATTCCAATAATGCATCTTGTGCTTCTTCTGATAAGTATAGTTCTTCTTCACATCCACTTTCACAACTCAACTCTTCAAGTTCGTTAAGTTTAGATTGAGCCCAATTGATACCTGATGAACCACCCCATGCATCCCACATTAATCCACCACATCCTTCTGAGTAGGGGACATCTTTGTGTTGTTCGTGACGAGCAAATGAAGCCATACGAGATATTGTATCCTTACTGATGTTTTCACCTTTACATAATTGGTGAGCTCTCTGTTTTCCTACATCAGTACCACAATCACCCCATCCATTTGCTTCAGCCCATTCTACAGCTCTACATGCGTTGTTCTTTGCTCCTTCAGGATAATCGTTATAAGTCTCAAATTGTTGTTCCCCCTCCCAATAAGAATAACACACCGCTAGTCTTTGTTCTTCATCAGGGAACTCAGTTTCTAATTTACCCATACATCTACCGATAAATTCATCTTCTGTCTCACCTACTACGGGGGTTACAAATTCTTCCTTTGAGAATGCGACAAAATCTGTTTCAATAGCAGGTCTATCTACTATTGATACTATCTCAACACCTGTGTGTTCAAATAGTTCTTCGTCCATTTCTTCAATGTCTATGTCTAGTTCTACTATTTTTTTGATTTTGTTTTCCATTATAATCTGCTTAAATTTTCTATTTGTTGGTTTGCTTCTTGTTGTGATGTTACATCACTCGCCACAACATATGCTTTTATTACTGGTTCACCCCCTCTAACTGAGCCTTGAATGTCAAGACTACCTGTCTCACCACTATCAAGACCACTAATTAATTGTTGGTTTCTTGCTTCTAGTGCTGCTCCGAAGTCAGGGGTAGCTCCTGTCCCATCATCACCTCCAGTCGCTGCTCCTTTACCACCTTTGAATTTACCAATTGTCGTTGCTGCTATGGTCGCTATTGCTGCACCATATCTTAAGTTAGACGCTGTATTTGCGGGGACTAAATAAGCTGGACCTGCTGGACCTAAGGTTGCCGCATAAGCTGCGTTTGCTGCTTTCTCTTTTAACCAATTCAATGTTACCTCAGCGGCTGCAGCTGCTTGGTCAATCAAGAATAAAGCGTTTTGTGCTTTTTCATTTTCACCTGCTAATGCACTCAATGCTCCAATACCACCACTGATAGCTGCAAATGTTGCATCTTGTAATTGTTGATTAGCATCAGCTATAGCCATAGTATATTCCATTTCCTTAGCCTTATCCTCTTCTCTCCAACCATCTTTCAAGTCACCCAACTTTTGCTGGTATTGGTCCCATGCTTGTAATTTGAGTTCATTATAGTAATTCAACTCATCCAATTCTTCTTGGCTTATTTCACCTGAAGCTTGTAAATCTTCCAACTCAGCAATTCTACCCAAGTTCAATAGATTAATTCTATTGTAATATTCGTCTTCAAGGTCTTTCTCCTGTTGTTCTCTTTGAGTTAAACTCTCATAGTATAGGGTATCTTCAAGTTCAGCCAAATTATTCAAATCTTCCTCCCTTGCTGCAATTGCTTGGTTATTAGCGAGAACTTCTGAAGTGTTGTCTTTTATAGCAACTGTATTTTTNTTGGTTGCATCTGTTTGTTTCTTGGTTGCCTCAGCATCCAATTCTTTTAGTTTACCCCTTGCTGCTTCACCATCTTCCAATGCTTTGGTTAAAGTTGCTTGTTTCTCTTGTTCTTGTCTTATTTCAAGTTCAAAGTTTGATGCAGCAATTTCTTGTTTTAATTTAGCATATTCAATATTTTCAGCAATACTTCTAAAACTTTGTCCATCTAACTCATCAAATCTTGCTTGAGAAGCTGTTAATTCTTCTTGGATAGTTTCAGAGTTTAAATCTCGTAGTTTTCTCTGTTGAGCATTATATGCCTCAAGTTCATTGTCTCTTAAACCTTGTCTATATCTATCAGCCCTATCAGCCAAATTTTGTTCAGCTGTAAAACTTTCATTTAATAATCTTCTTGCTTCAGTTAAGTTTTCATCAAGTTGTTCAACATTTGTCCTCGTATCGGGGAATGCTTTTTCTGATAGATTACCGACCGCATCAGCAACACTATTGATATCGTCAAGGTTCTCATCACTACCCAAGTCTTTAAGTTCCTTATTTAACTCTTCTAAGTCTTCCTTAGCGGTATTTGCATTCAATGCCATAATTGCGAATGCTGAAGCTACTGCTAAAATTGCAGTTGCTAGTAACACGTAGGGGTTTGCATTTGCAACGAGGTTCATTGCTTTTTGTGCCGCTGCCGCAAGTTTGGTATTCTCTTTTAACAATCTGATACCTTCTGTTGTATCTATGATACCTTGACCTAAAGCAAGGATACCAACAACGTTCTCTTCAATAGCTGCAACAAACTCGTTATCTGCACTACCCGCAACTGCAAATGCACCTGCCAAGAATTCAACAGAACCTGCTAAGACTTTTACCGAACCTTCTACTGTATCCAGTTGGTCAGCATCTAATCCATCAGCAAATTCATCTTGTGAGTTTGCGGTAGTTATGTATTGGTCGTTTAGTTCTTTTAACGCCCCTTCTAATTGGTTGAGGTCAGTGATGTATTGTTCAACCCCATCAACTTTAAAGTATATATCTACTGTTTGTGCCATATTCTTAAATATAAATTTGTTTAAATTGCGTTCCAGGTTTCAGGTGTTGCATTCCAATTACTTGATACCTCATTCCAAATAGTCGTTGGGGGTACAAATCCAGTACTTGGTACTTGGAAATCCAATAGTTTTATTAGTTGTACTTTGACAGATGTTTTATCCCCTACCACAACATCAGTAATTTTTTCAACATAATAATATGTGTCTTTTACAAATATTACATCATCAAATGAAAACTCTTTTAAATCCTCACTACTTAATACAAAATATGCGGTTAATCTACGAGACCATTTATTGTAAAGGTTTTCAATATAATCTGACCAATAATTCTCATACATACTTATTCCAACACTACTATCAAATTGGTCAAACTGAATATATCCATCTTCTCTTTCCCAATCAAAGTATTGAGTATTACTAACCACAGGCCAATCTGAATAAGGGGATACCATAGGAAAATTTGAATATCCTACAGATGCGTTTACATCATTCAACATATACCAAGTTTTGTTATATCCAACTTGTGACCCCGTATCCTGTATTCCATTATAATATAAAAATCTTGTTCGTGGTTTTATAGGTAAGTGTTGTATACCTGTATCCGTTGCTTCGTGAACATGCAATTGGGGTATTATTGTATTATCCATCTGAGTTGATGTAGCCCCCTCAATTTGATTTACGGGGGTAGTTGATAAATTAGTTTCTATTTTTCTTTCACCAGTTATCAATTCATTTGTACTTACCAAATCATATGACCCAATAGGTTCACCAAATGTATCAAAGTATAATGCATTTAAATAATCGTCATCTGATTTGTCCCTAAATAATATCTTACTTTTTTGAGTAAAAAATATAGGTTCTAAAATAAAGTCCTTAGAGAGGTCTAATTTGTCTGTCCAATCAAATATATCACCTGTTGCTACATAATCCGACCAGGGTTCTATTTTAAAGTGTTTAGACCTGTTTTTGACTGGTGCCATAACCAATCTATACTTTGTTACGATGTCCTTTATAAAATCTATCTTTTTATAATCACAATCTAAAAATGATGAAAGATACATCTGACCTGGTGCTTCATCTAAACGAAAGTGTGATGTTTGGTCTACAACTGCGATATCAAGAGGGTCTACTGTTTCAATAGTTAGATATATTTTATCTAATGCATTTAAACTATAATACCCAAGTGTACCTGAACTAAATGAGTCACTCATAACTTGGTCTGCAAATGCATATGATGTAAATGTATTACTATATAAGTTTGTTATAACACCACCTGAATTTCTTTTTATTCTTATTATAAAATCTTGAGCCCCTGTTTGTGGTGATGTAAAAGATACATATATTTTAAAACCAAACTTATATAACGGGTCTGTTAAAGGTACTGTATATTGACTAGTTGATAAACTAAATAAATTTGAGGGGTCAGTAATTTTATTATCATATTCAATAAGATATTCAGTACCTAAAGTTATATATTGTTCACCACCTGCTAATTTATCATATGATACATAGAATGTATTACTTGTCTCTGGATTACCAACATTAATAGATGCTTCACTACCAAAAGCTGATGTATATAAATTTAAAAACTCATCACTACCTAAAAAACTACTTTCATATGTATAACCAGCGTCACTGAATATTTTATCCCATAACCATTTACTTCTAATCATCGGTTTAAATCTATTCTGTTGGAGATTTTTTAAAGCTGAACCTGAACCCCCACCTGTAGTAAAAGAGTCCGAACCTGACCCTCCATTTTCAATTCTAGCTTGTTCTATATTACCACTGTCATCATAAGTGTTACCGTGGTCAATAAGGGGATACAAAACATTACCATCTAAAAGACCATCTGTACTTGTTCCCTCAGGATATGCTTGCCAACTACCTGTGATATTTGCAAAATCAAAGTCGTGTACCAAATCTGAGGTATCAATATCACATAAAGACCCTTCACCAACTGAAGAAGCAAAATCTCTTACCTCACCCAAAAATAATAATTCATAATCTATCCTTTCACCATTCCTACTATTATAGATTTTATTTAATCTAATCTCACCTGTCTCAGCTAAGTCACCATTAACATATATATATGCGTCTCGTCTTTGGGTTATGTCAAAGTCAATACCATTAACCTCAAATGCGTGTTTAAAACAGTCATTATTGTTTGCTGTTGAGGGGACACGGAATGTTCTACTATATACACTACGAGTTGAAGTATCTGTGATATCTTCAATACTATAGTTTAATTTAATAGGTTCCTCCTCATATAAATCTATGAATATATTATCTATTACTAACTGAACCATATTATCCTCTTAGTGATTGTTGTTTATTAGCCAATTCAAATCTTAGTTCATATTGGAAGAACTTATTTTTTCTGAATGTTTTTTCAGTATAATTATTTGATAATACCTTAACCCCAAACCATTCATCACTATCACCAAATCTTACCTTTACATCGGGGGACTTATAAAGTGATTGTAAGAATACCGCTTGTTCGTCACTTAAGTATTTGGTATTTATAACATATTCTTCTCTTATCTGTTGTGAGAATACCCTATCACCCCTTTCGTAACTATTAATACCAAATGTTGATTCATTCCAATTACCAGGCAATCTGTCATATGAGTTTCTTTCAACATTTATATTGAAATCTCTTCTTTTACTGAAGTAGAAGTAATCTCTGAATCCATATGAGTTCAACCAACTAACCTGAACCTGTTCAAAGTCATTACATTCGTCTTCAACGATATCAATACGAGTTGGTATATGTAATGCATCGGGGTAATAGTCGTTAGCTGTTGGTATTACATCACAGGGGTTAGTTTCATCAGCATATGTAAATGAAGACACATAAAAGTGAGTACACCCCGAAGCTATACTATCTTGTAATCTTCTCTGACCACATTGGACTGTCAATACTTTAAAATCCTCTAAAGGAAAACTATATGCACTAACAGTTCCATATTGACCACCATAGAAAGTCGTATTGTTAATTGCAATACTCTCCAAATGAGTATCACCGTTATATGTATCAATCAAAAATCCTTTGATACCATCAAACTGAGTTCCAAGAGTGGCGTTTTGATATTGGTTCATATATGTTATTGTATAGTCGTCAGTGACCCTCATTTCATTATGGTATATATTCGTATAGTTCGCATCATTCATTAACCAATCGGGGACACCATCGGTAATATCGTTTTTATTAATAGTAATATTTAAATCACTGAATGGTTTACCTGGTGATGTTATTACTGGACAAATAGGTCCACCTAAGTTTGCGATATTCGGTATATAAGGGGTGAAGTCGGGGTATACATCATCAAACCTTTTAGTACCCCCTATTACTAAGAAAGTACCACTAAATGTTCCACCACTTTGGAAAACTCCACTGTTACCTTCCCACCCGTAATCTACTGTAAATTCAAAGGTTTCGTTTGCTGAGTCCTTAATATATTCAGTCAATTGTAATTCTTTCGTGGGTACTGTTTTATTCTTTAATATATTTTGTACATCAAAGTGTGCATATCCAGCTAAATTGGGATATTGTCTTGTATCACTTATTAATGTGGGGGTTGTATCATAAATCTGTAATCCAAATTTTACATTTGCTACAGCCGTATCATATAATGAAAACATATTAACCCCAAATGAAAAATTATATTCATTGGGGACATTAGTTGGTATTATAACTGGGGTTGGTCCTGCCATTATTCTTCGTTTTGTAAAATATTTATTAATTGTTCCTCTATATCCGTTGGATAAAATCTTCTTGGAGCAATACCCCAAACTTTATTGGAACCAAATTTATAACCTTCTCTAACACCGAATGCCGTTGCGACATCATTTGATAGGGGGTCTGCATTTTTTCTGTTTTGACCATTGACACCAAACGATAGGAAGTAACCATAATTGTTCATTCTGATGAACATATTGTCACCTTCAAGTGCAACACGAATAGACCTTCTTAGACTACCCGTTCTATTTTGATAGTTACCGTTTTGTAAATCTCTTGTAACATCAGAAACAAGGGTAGCCAACTTTTCGTCAACCCCCTTATCGTAGTAGTCTATCTGGTCTAAGATAAACTTTTCTAATTCACTTGTATCTTGTTCAAAGGTACTCATCTTATTGGTCTATCACAATTTGTCCATAGGTTATCATACTCAATGGTAATCTGTGCTGTCATACCCACCACATCGTCACTGAACCTTTCTTTGAATGGGGTGAAGATAACAGGGGATGATATATCAATAAAATCAAATGTTTGGTCGTTAGACCATGAGAACTTACCAATGATATCCTCAAGTATCGTTAGACAATTACTCTGTTGTAATATCCAACTACTTTGGTCATCGTATGTCTGTGTCATACAAATCACATTTAGATTTATTGAACTGGTTTTACCCCCCGATGATACATTGATGGGGTTGATAAAGACATAAGGATATACGGGTGGTTCTTCGTTATCAGGGGTGTTGATATCTGAGATGTCCCCATATCCAACAAGTTCCACCATGTTGTGTCCTTCAGATATTTCAATAAATTTGTCAAGTATTTCTTTATAAGTCATAACATACGTTTTTGTTTCTTTAGGTTATTAATCTTTTCTTCCATTTTTTCTTTGTTCCATGCCAACCAATTGAGTGCTTCAATAAGGGGTCTCTCTGTTACTTGGTCTATATTTAAAAACTTACCATCAGCCAATGTTAAGATTATATCATACCAAGTCTTTGAGACGTCCTGTTTCACTTTCTCTGTTAGTTCAAGTTCTTCAGGTTCTATATTGTTATCAATCCCAAATAGGTTTTTATAACTATTAAATATATTTTCACGATATTTTAAATAAAAAGTTATTGACCCCCACACTTCTTGTATCGTCCATTTTTTATCGGGGGTATTTGACCCATATAAGATGGTTACAAAATCTATCACTGATGTGTGTAGTTTGTTTGCTATACACATCTCCAAATCTATGAATTGACCCAATGTTAGGTTATCAAAATTGATTAACTCTTTACCCCTTATCTTTTTGTTTGGTATACTGACTACGGGGTACAGAAGGTTTGCAATAAATGACATTAACATTATCTTTGTCCCCTTAGGTATGTCCTTGATATCGTCGTATGGTATATCCATCAACATATGGATTATTCTTGGGTGGTTGAGTTCCAACTTTATATCGTGTCGTGTAACCTCCATCCATTTCTTCAATTTGATTTCTTTTGGTACCTTGTACTCTTGTTCTCGTATTACTAGATTAAACATTTTAACTTATCCATTGGTATGTACCTGACCTCTTCTTCGTTTTTAAACAATAGTTACTTAAGGCCAGACTTATGACACAATCGTCGTGTAACCCCGTAGGGTGTCCGTATTTAACACTTCTCGTCTTGGGGGAATACTCATATGTAAAATAACTTAACTCTTGATATAAGGGGTTAAAAACATCTTTTGAAGGTATTTGTATGTTCCCCTCATTAAAGTCCAATATCAACCCCTCTATTATTTCCTGTTTGGATTTATTCGTTGTAACGAAGGGGTAGATATCTTTACATTGTCTTTTGATATCTTCATATATGACATCACCCATTGAGTTGACTTCAATAAGTGTTATGGCTTTGTATTTCTTTATCTGTTCAACCAATTCATTGATTATGGTTCTCCACTCTTTGTTATTGGTTCTGTATATATCCACCACATTCCCCGTTTGGTCAACGAAGGTTGCAACTGTGTAGTCCTCCTGTTTACCCAAGTCAATACCACAATATACTTTACCTTTTGGTGAGGGGTATTGATGAAATGTGTTTTTATCTATGTTAGTGAATACCTCTCCCCCTCCATCTAAGAACTCAGCAAGATATTCTTGTTTAAAGACATTCTCAGGTAGTGTCTTCCTTGCATCGTTAATCTCACCTTCACTAATGAATGGGGTATCATAAGATGACCCCTTATACGATTTGTAGTTATTGTATTCATCACTCTCCCCCAACTTATATAAATCATAAAACCAGTTCTTACCTTTGGGGGTTGATAGGAATAATACCTTCTGACCTTTGACTGAGAGAGTTGGTCTGATAGCTTCATTCCATGCTTCAGGTTTCATAAAGGCTGCCTCATCAAGGATTGCATAATCAAACGTATAACCCCTTATGTTGTCATATCTTTCTGATGACCTAAAGTATATCTCAGACCCATTCATAAACTCTATATGGTTCTCTGAGAAGTTACAGGACTTAAGGAACCCTGTTGGATATACTGCTTTGTGTAATTCCTTTTGGACTTTGGTGGTCTGACTATATACAGGGGATACCCACAATATCTTACAGGGTTTCTTATTAATTGCCCAATACAGCGCAAGATTTAACCCCATAAGTGATTTACCGAACTGACGTCCTACTGACACTATGTGGTGTTTCTCTAATCCCCCCAATATACTATCAATGATTTCTTTTTGATTGGGGTGTGGTTTAAATCCCTTAACTGTTTTGGTCTTACTCATCAAATGTGAACTTAATGTCGTTGAATAAATCTTTCCCCTCAGCACCAGTTATCTCTTGTCTTGCAAGTTTTGGTATGAAGTATTCTGAAAGTTTAATCATCAACTCCATTGCCTTATTGGGGTCTTTCTGTGCAACTTCAGAAATCCATTGGGTCATATTGTCTAGGTTCATTTCAACCAAGTTCTGATATGCTTCCCTAATCTCCTTTGTGGTTTTGTTGGGGACCCCCTTAGGTCGTCCATTTGGATTGTTAGTATGTCCTTTTCTTCCTCGTGGCATGACTTGTTATGATTTGTTGTTTTCAGGTTTATGCTAATATTAAATATAATATCAGAACAATTTTCTTTTAAGGGACTGTTGGATGTTGTAGTGACACTTACCACAACTCCCCATAGGTTGACTCTGGTTGAAGTATAGATTGTAAAGTCTATACATCTTTACTAGGTCCTCATATTTCTTTTTCCCTGAGTTAAAGAAGAAACTTCTATTCTCCTGTGCCCACTCTATTAATTCTTCCAATTCAGTCTTTTGAACTGGTGTTGTAGTTGGTGTAATTGTTGGAGTTACCTTAGGGGTTGGAGTAGGGTCTTTCTTTATAAGTTTAATATTCTTATTCTTATTGTATGTTCTCTTTGCCATAATCTTTGAGTATTTTAGTTG
>JGI10211J34971_10004466_pt1 | contig 11087 bp, 16 predicted proteins | sample Etolagsediment_FD_34971 | JGI IMG/M metagenome (IMG submission 34971)
CATACGACAAAAACTTTAGAGGAATTTTAAAGTTTTACACCGATACCATATTTGAAAAACTTATAGATGCAAGACAAGAAGCACTCCAAGCTAGTCAAGCAAAAGAGTACTTCTTGTCAAACATGTCTCACGAGATTAGAACACCATTAAACGCAATCCTTGGTTTTGTTAATCTTTTAAAAGAAGAAGATTTGTCTTGCAAACACAAAAATTATCTTGATATTGTTTCTAACAGTGGGGAGAATCTCTTAAGCATTATCAATGATATTTTAGATTTCTCAAAACTTAGAAGTGCTCAGTTTAGCATCGAACCTAAAATATTTTCACTCCACGAAGAGCTCAGTCACACGATGGAACTTTTTGTTCCAAGTGCAAATGCAAAAGATATTACTATATGCTCTTTTATTGACCCAGAAATTCCCAAAGAGTTGTTTGCTGATGCTTTAAGAATAAAACAGATTCTCTCAAATTTTTTAAGCAATGCAATTAAGTTTACTCCAAAATATGGACTTATAAATATAGAAGCCACCCTTGATAATACAACTCTTAAAATTAGTGTGCGTGACAATGGCGTAGGTATTAATGAAAAAGATAAGAAAAATATTTTTACTGCCTTTGTACAAGCGCAACATAGTGAACAAAAAAATAGTGGTGGCACAGGTTTGGGATTATCAATTTGTCATCAATTAGCAAAACATATGCAAGGCCATATAAATGTAATTTCTGAGCTTAATCGAGGGAGTACATTTTGGGTGGAACTTCCTATAAAGATTCACAATAAACGCAGCGAAGCACTTGAGAGAATGCAAGTTTTTAAAAAATTAAAAATAGTGTTTTATGCAAAAAATTTACAAAGAAGTTTTCAGTATGATGCTTTTTTAAAATATGCAAAAACATTTGCTATGAATATATCCTTAGTTGATACACTTGAGAGTGATGCGGATGTTGTAATTTTTGTTCATGAAAAGTGTAAGGATGATTGTAAAAATAAAATCATGCATTCAAAGAAAAAATATGTGGCGCTGATGAGCAAACAGTACGATGATTATGACAATTATGAACATATTAATACAATGTGTTTTCCTCTGTATTGCTCAAAAATTCATACAGTTTTTCAAGATCTTTTAAACCCACAAACCCTTCCTCTATCCTCTCAAAAAGTAACACAAAAATTTAAAGGACATATACTGGTTGCTGAAGATAATGAGACCAATCAGGAGCTTATAAAAATTTTACTGATGAAATATGGACTGACGTTTGATTTGGCATCCAATGGATTAGAAGCTCTTGAGTTGTACAAAAAAAACACATATGATTTAATCTTAATGGATGAGCAGATGCCAGTCATGGATGGTAATGAAACCATTAAAAAGATACTTGAGCATGAATCTCTCAATGCGCTTAAACATACGCCTGTCTCAGCACTTACTGCCAATGTAATTAAGGGGGCAAGAGAGAGAGGACTTTTAAGTGGTTTTGATGCTTTTTTAGCAAAGCCAATAGTATTAAAAGAACTAGAGCGTGTTTTTAGTACTTATTTAAAAATCGATTTTATTTCCAGAAATATGAAAAAAATAGAGCATAAAACGCAGGTAAAAATTGTTGGTTTAGATGCCGATAAATTGAGTGAAGAACTTATGTTAAATCATGAAGAGTTGGTGATGCTTTTAGAACTTTTTATAAAGAAGATGCAACATGTGATTCCCCAACTACATGCTGCGATACAAGAAAGAGATTTTAAAAAGATTGCTTTTGAATCACATAGCATAAAAGGTTCAAGTGCAAACTTTAGAATAGAGCAGCTACAATTAAGTGCGAGTGAAATGGAAAAGATGGCTAAAGGTGAAAATGCAAATTATGATTATGAGGGTGTTTTTTTGCAGATGAAAAGTACTCTAGAGAAGATAAAAATTTCTTAAAAACTACTCTTCAATATAATATCCAATACCAGAGGCATTTTTAATAATGTCAGTTTCAAGTTTATTTCTTAAACGCCAAACTAAAGTTCTTACACTGTTTTCTGTTGCTCCTTTTTCGTCCCAAACATAATTCATAGCCTGCTCAAAACTCACTACAATACCAAGTTGTGCTACTAAAAGTCTTAAAAATGCGTTCTCTTTTTTTGTCAGTTTTATTTTTTTGCCATGATAAAAAGTTTCACAGATGCTTATGTCAAGGTGATAATTATCTCCAAAAGGAACAATTGGTTCATCAGATATCTTTTTAGAGTAGAGTAATTTTTCAAGATTAAGTTTATCTACTTTAAGAGAGTTTATATTTTCTTTTCTCTCGTTTTCAACCTTGTATTTAAAAAGCGCCATTTGAATGGTTGCATGGAGTGAAGCTGGATCAAAAGGTTTAACAATATAACCATACGGTTCAGTTATTTTGGCCTGAGCGATGATAACATCATCAGTATAAGAAGTTAAAAATATAAAAGGGATATTGTGTTCTTTTCTTATAAATTTTGCAATTTCTATACCATCACTACTCTCCTGAAGAGAGATATCAATAATAACAATGTCTGGACTATAAGATATGATTTTACTCTTTGCTTCAGTGAGATTATCGCAAGTAGCAATAATATTGTATCCTTGCTTTTGTAAAGATAGATTTAAGTTTAGTGCAGTAATTTCGTCATCTTCTACTACTAAAATATTGTATTTTGTCATATGTAAACCCTAGAATCAGAAAAAAATAACAACTTTGTGATAAAGTGATTTTATGATTATAATAGAACTTTTATTTATAATCAATAGCTGGATATTGCAAAGCAAATATTTGTTACAAAACGATACGAATCATACGGTGTTTTTATTATTTTTTATGATGATTTAATTTTGAATCTGAAGGATAAAGTACTTTTCCAGAGGGAACTACTAGAGAAGACTCTTTTAGGTGAACATCTTGATCATCAAAAAAAATATGTGCTTTAAAGGATTGTAAAATTTTACTTTTTTCTATGTCTCCAAGAAAAAAAGCTTCATCTACATAGACACCCCAATGTCGCAATGTTTTTATAACTCTGAGATCCGCGGGTGCACTTCTGGCTGTTACTATAGCAATTCTAACGGGTGAGAACTCCATTTTCATAGGAAGTCTCTCTTGAAGACGTGCTAGTTTTTTTAAAAATGAAGCAAAGGGGCCTTCACCCATTGGAGTATTCTGTGAGTTATACTCATTTTCATGAAAAGCTTGTATGCCTTCTTCTTTATAAACTAGCTCACTGCTCTCATCAAAAAGTACCGCATCTCCATCAAACGCAATACGCACTTGATCCTCTGGTATATCACATTTGTACTCTGGTGGAGTGCTTAAAACTGCAGATGCACAGACTCTATTGTCTATCACTTTTTGTGCATCACTTTCATTGGTTGTCAGGAAAAGATCTACATCAAACGCTTCTAAATAATCAGCACTTGATTCTCCCGCAGTAAATGCAGAACGAGTAATATTGAGATTTAAGGCCCGAATAGTATTTAAAACGCGGACTCCTGTATCGGGAGAATTTCTTGACATAACAACGACTTCAACAAGTGGAGATGCATCACTCTTTTGGTATCTGTTGAGATTTAAAAGTGATTGTACAAGTGGAAAACCAATCCCCTCACCAAGCGTAACATGTTCACTCTCTAGCATATGTTTTCTGTAGTTATCTATGGCACTTTCTGGATGTTTTTTATACTCATCTCTAAAGAGTTTGTCTTCTTTTGTAAGATCGAAAAGGGCGGTTGCTGCTATGCCAATAACTAATGTGTCTTGTAAATTATATGCCACTATATATCCTTTTGTGGGTATATTATAGTACAATTTTCAAATATTTTGGAGAAATAATGGCATACTTTGTGTATATATTACAGTGCAGTGACGCAACGCTTTATACTGGTATTGCAACTGATGTAAAGAGAAGATTACAAGAGCATAATAGTTCAGAAAAAGCTGCAAAGTATACAAAAGCAAGACGTCCTGTATCCTTGGTTTATAGTGAAGAATCTCAAGATAGAAGTAGTGCTTCTAAACGCGAGTATGAGATTAAAAAACTCTCTCGTAAACAAAAACTGGAGTTAATATATGCTTAGTATATACGTAGATGGAGATGCATTTCCAAATCTTTTAAAGCCAATTTTATTTCGCTGTATAGAACGTTTAAAACTGCAAACTTACGTTGTAGCAAATAAAAAAGTAAATATTGGAAAATCTCAATATATTACATATCTTATAGTCGAGGCAGGTGCTGATGAAGCAGATCATAAGATAGTGGAAATGGTAGAAGAGGGGGATTTAGTGATTACGGCCGATATTCCGCTTGCTGATAGAGTTATAAGCAAAGATGCTCATGCCATTGATCATAGAGGGGAGCTTTACAGTGTGGACAACATAAAGCAGTATTTAGCGATGCGAAATCTAATGGAGAAGATAAGAGAGAGCGGAGAGCTTACGAGAGGTCCAAAGCCCTTTGGAGCAAAAGATGCTCAAGGGTTTGCTAACCAGCTCAACGCATTTTTCATAAAATGTACTGCATAAAAAGGAGAAAGAGATATGTTTAAAAAAAGTTTGGGCGTATTGCTACTGTTGTTTATAAGTGCAAACGCAGAAGAATTAAAAGTTTTAAATCTCAATCAATTAAGTCAACAAGAGAGTCGAGTTATTTTAAACAAGGCAACTGAGCCTGCCTTTAGTGGAAAATATTACAAGTTTGATAAAAACGGAATGTACCTCTGCAAACAGTGCAACGCAGCACTTTACAAGTCAAGTTCAAAATTTGAGAGTGGATGCGGATGGCCTAGTTTTGATGATGCAGTAGAGGGTGCAATTAAGCGAGTTAAAGATGCAGATGGCAGACGTGTTGAAATAGTCTGTGCTGCTTGTGGTGGTCATCTTGGGCATGTTTTTGAGGGTGAAGGTTTTACTGAAAAAAATACACGTTATTGTGTGAATTCTATTTCACTTAATTTTGAAGAAACTAAGGTTGAGACACTTAAAAAAGCTTATTTTGCAGGTGGATGTTTTTGGGGCGTTGAGTATCATTTTGAAAAATTAGATGGAGTAGTAAATGTTGATTCGGGATATATGGGTGGAGAGAAAAAAAACCCTTCCTATCGAGATGTTTCAAGAGGAGATAGTGGTCATGTTGAAGTAGTTGAAATTAGCTACGATCCTAATAAAATCAGCTATGAGTCTTTGGCAAAACTGTTTTTTGAGATACATGACCCAACACAAGTAAATGGGCAAGGACCAGACATAGGTTCTCAATACCTTTCTGTTATCTTTGTATCAAACGCAGATGAGAGAAAAACAGTAAATAAACTTAAAGATATTTTGCGTTTGCAAGGCTTGAAAATTGCCACAAAGATAGAGAATTTAAAACTTTTTTATAAAGCTGAAAAATATCATCAGGACTATTATGAAAGAAAGGGTTCTCAGCCCTACTGTCACACCTATGTTAAAAGGTTTTAGGGTATTATTTCAAAACGAATTAAATATGTAGGTATAAAATGAAATTTGAACTAAAAGAAGATTATATAGAACTGTTTAAACTTATTAAAGTTATGGACTTAGTAGACAGCGGTGCTCAGGCAAAACATATTATTGATGATGGTTATGTCAAACGCAATGGTGAAGTTGAGCTTAGAAAGAGAGCGAAAATACTCAAGGGTGATCTTATTGAAGTTGCTGATGCAGTTATAGAAGTTGAGTAATGAAAGTCCTCTTTCTAATCTTGTTTTTGATGAGTTGTGTTTTTGCTGATTCACTTGATCAATATCATGAAAGATTTTTAAAATTAGATATACATTCAGAAACTCTTGATTTGGATAAGGCTATAAAAGAGATAAAAAACGCAAGAGAGCAGTATCCTCTAGATGACAAACTGAAAACTATAGATATGGAATTAGAAAATAGATACGCTAATGAGGAGCATCAAAGAAAATATTAACGCCACTTATGGCATAATATACTAAAAAAGGGTTGTCATGAAACGAATAGACTTAATAAGCCAAATTATTACTAGAAAAGAACAACTCGGTATCACTATTGAAAATCTTGCAAAATTAAGTGGCGTTGGCATAAGAACCATAAATAGACTCCTAAAAAATGAAGATGTAAAGTTAAGTACGATTGAGTATGTAACAAACTTCTTAGGTTTAGACTTTGCAGGTAATGAACAAATACCATTATCAGTGTTAAAAAAACAAAGAGCACATGAAAAAGCTCTGTTTTTAGCGTCTATTGTTCAAGGTACATCAGCATTAGAAATGCAAGGGCTAGAAGATGATAGTTTACATAGTATCATAGCAAACTATGAAAAAGAGTTTTTAAGTGGAAGTTATCAAAACACTCTTTGGGTAGCTTAAATGATACACTCTACAAAGCCTATAGATGACGCTACGCCACTTTATGATATATCAGGACTCAGACTATCTAATGATAAAGGTTACTCTCTTAAAGAGATTTATATAGCAGAAGCAAATAACATAGCAGTTGCAACTATAAAATACTTATCAGCACCGCTTTGATAACTGTTGGCTTCATTATGAAAAATATTCATTTTATAAAAGAACATTACGGTGAACAGATACACGCTTTAAATAGTTTAATACTAGTAAGTACATTGATCTATCAAACCACATAAGAGTATTAGAGAAAAAGAATAATATAAAAGTCGATGTTTTGGTCTCTCAAAGTGCTTTATCTGACTACCTACTTGACAATTCAAAAATTATTTTTTCCAGTGACGTATATGTTGAGAGCATAGAAGATATTATTGGTAAAAAAATAGTTTATAGACGAAATGATAATCTCACAAGAGACATTATAGATATTGCCATAGCTATAAAGTTAAAAAAAGGCATCCTGCAAAATATGCTTGATAGAGGCTTGATTAACGAACTAGATTTGAAAGAGTTAAAAACTTCATTGGAGAACTTGGATAAAAGAACTTTTGAAGAAGAGATAGAAATAGTTGCACCTTTTGAGAACTACATAAATGATTCTAAAAATGCACCAGAGATAATAAAGCAAGAATGTCAAAAAATATTAACTTAGGTGTGCTTCTATGGAGTTTGTTTGTTCCAAAAATAACTGTTTTAGTAATTATCTAGTTTATAGGGGACATTCCACTTACTATATATGGCATATAATAGTCTTTGATGTAGTTTAAAATAGAATAAACTGTAAATTTTTTTATACATGTTTAGATAAATATGTTAAAATGACAGAAACCTGTCATAAAAGGATTAATATGCAAGCTGTAAACTACACAAATGCCCGTAACAATCTCAAAACTCTGATTGATAATGCATGTGATAATGCTGAAGAAATTATCATAACTACTAAAAATGATAAAAGTGTTGTATTAATTTCACTTGATGAATACAATAGAACTCATGCTGCTTTAAAACGTGAAGTACAAGAGTCAATAGAAGAAATTCAAAGAGGTGATATTATTGGCATAGAAGAAGCTTTTGATAAGGTTTTAGCTAAATATGAAAATTAATTTTTCTCAAAAAGCGTATCAAAGGCTTGAAGCATTAGCAGAATATATCTATCAACAAAGTGGATCAAAAAAAACGACAGTATCTTATGTAAAAAAATTGCGTCTATATATTATTGAGACTCTTAATCATTTTCCCCAAGCAGGTAGACCCAGTGAGGAATTAGCACCAAATACTAGGAAACTAGTGTATCAAGGTTTTAGTATTATATATCGTATCTCAGATGAGAATATAGAAATCCTCACAATATACCGTGAAAATCTTTATTGACACTCACTATTGATTTTATGTTTGTTCCAAAAATAACTAGTTGTGGTTCAAAGGTAGATTCTCCATCTCTTGGGATAGACACATCAAAATGTTCATACTTGGAGTTGATAGTTTTTTCATTGTATCCGTTACGAGAAGTTAAGAAGTTTACACAGTTTATTTTACACTGATATATTTTCATTGGTCCATTTCCTCTGTATTCATATTGCACTTTTCTCTTTAAAGCACTTTTATAAGTAATCTTTTGTCTTGCTTGAGGTTCTTCTTATGATTTTTCTAATTTTTCTAAATAATCAATAACTATTTTACAGTCGTCCTCATAATCAGAATAAACATAATTATTGTATCCTTTACGATGCATTTTTTTATTTCTTATTGAGGCTATTCTTCTAAGAGATTTAATTATGCCATCATCTAAGATATCTTCAATAGAAGATATCTTTCCATGTAGCCCTCGTCCTTTTGCCCCAATTTTCTCAAGTATCGTTTCAATTTTTGTAGTATATTCCATTATGTATAAAAATTCTTTTGCTCTGTCATTTTCATATATATGACTAAATTCATTTCTTTCAATAAGTTCTTCAGTCTTAACTATACTAAACTCTTCAATACTTTTTTTATCTTTAGGATACTTAGAAAAAGTTGATTGGTTCATTTCAATGTATCCATGAATTCTACTATAGAATCTATTATCTTTAACTTTGTCAAACTTACTTTGTTTGTGTGAATGTTTATTGATTAGTACTAAGTGATTTTCATATAAATCTATAATCAAATAATTTGTTTTTTGATTTTTTAAAAAGAATCGTTTATTCTTAAAAGGTAATATTTCATATTTACCAAGTTTATGTTTTTGCATAAGCATATCAACAATTTCTATTTTTGTATCTGCAAGTTTATCCCTATCAGATAAATCTATATATTGCATTAATAAAAGTAATAATGTTTGTTGTGCTTCTCCAAGACCATCAACTTCATCAAATGAATTCATAGATGACATAGCATCAATATATTCTGATTTATCAAAACCACTTGCTCTTGCAAATTCTTTTGTTTGTTTATTTCCATGACTTGCTGCATGTAATTCTTCCAACACAAATTGTTTTGCTACAGCAGGTGTAGTGATTTTCGAATCTACTATTTCAAATATTGTTTTTATCAAGGGTAAATTTTCTTTTAAATCAATATGATTTAAAATAGTGTCGTTGTTTAGTATATAATTTATTGCTTCTATATCTTTATAGTTATTTTCCTGTGAGTTAATATTTAAAATACCATTTATCCCTTTATAAATATCAACATTATCTATTTTGATATGCTCTGTATCAAAATTCATAATTGCATTAATTAAATTTGTTTCTTCATTAGTGGCTTTTTCTAAATCTAAATCCTGCATAGTAAACTGGTAAAAATCTTCAAAAATTTGTTCAAAGATATAAGAAATACCTTCAAAACTTAGTGGTATCCTGATTTCCAATGCTTCCATTTGTTTATAATAATTTAATTCTGTAATAATTCCTGTTTCACAAGTAGTCATATACATTTCAATTTGAGCAAACTTATTCATAAAAGTATAAACAAACAAAGTATCAACATCTTTATTGGTTTCAATAGCTACTCCTACTTCTTCAAAAGCAAGCTTTTGAAGTAATAAGACTCTTTTCGTCTTCCTGTCAGATAAAAAAAATCTTCTCATGATTACAATAAAATTTATAAAGATTGTTATATCTCGTGATAGTGTATCCAATGAATTAATATCATTTTTATACAATGAACCTGAAATAGGTTCATACTTTATTAAGTTGCTGTTTTCTGATACTTCATTATTTAAGTCTAAATGCCTTTGACCATAATTTAGTTTGCTAGGCTTATCATCACAAACTTCATCATTATTATTTAAATATTTTGTTAAAAATCTCACTGTGACACCTTTTAAAATAGTTCAATATACTATACAACTATTTGTAAAAATAATAAAGCCGTTATAGACATAATATGACTAAATATATAAATATAATTTTACAAATTAAAAAAAAGGAAATTATACATGTTTCATCCATCAGTTGTTAAATTAATGAAAAATGACACCTTACTCATAGAATGGATAAATTCGATTCATATTCATTTTATTCTAACAAAGAATCTAAATTTAGATAAATACCTTTTGAGTATTCCTAAAAATTACAAAAGAAAAATTAAAATACTATCTTTTGACTATAATATTTCAAAAATAAACTTAATTCCAATCCTAATCTATGAAGTAATTAGAGATGTTAAAAGTAGTTATAATACTGACTTTATCAAATATATATTTACATTGAATAAAATCAATAGTAAATTAGTATCTAACAAGTTATAATAATACTATTATATCTACTCATTGAAACTAAAATTTTTTAATGCTCCTACTTCTTTGAATGCAGAAATTATTTTTCCAATATTTTTATTAATTTTATTATTTACTGCCCATGTGAGTGCGGACATATTGCCATATTTTGAGGCTATGTTATAGTCTGCACCTGCTTTAATTAACAGGCATGCTATTTCAGTGTGTCCTTCAATGATAGCGATTATTAAAGCTGTGTAGCCCAAGTCTTGCTGTAAATTCAAGTTGGCACCAGCTTCTACAAGCATTTCAACAACTCTTATATTATTTTTCTTGACTGCTTTCATTAGTGCTGTTTCTAGATACTCTTCACCTTGGTCTTGAAAATTTAAAAACATACCAGCATTAATTAGTTTTTTTACAGTTTTAGTATCATTGTTTTCACAAGCTTTCAGTAAACTATCTTCTGCATCAAAATAATCCGATACTTTATTTTCAAGACAACTATTAACAATACTACTTACAATTTCTCTTCTTGAATTATTATTTTCATACTCTAATACAAGAGCTATTTCTAATGCCGTTTGATTACTTTTATTTCGAATGTTGACATCTGCACCCCAACTCAATAAATCATTAACTACATCCTTGGCACCTTGTATTACTGAGGAAATCAACAAAGTATTACCATATTTATCATCTTGTACATTCATTTCTTTGATAATATGCAAGTAATCTTTTGAGTTCTCTTTATCTGCCTCATCCATCTCTTGAAGACTTTGCTCTATATCATTACTAGTTTCTATTTCTTGATTATCTTTTTTTAGAAAACTACTTAAAAATCCCATTTATTTCCCTTTATTTTAAATTCGTAAAGCTTTGCTCAATTTATAAAAATGTCTTTCTGTGTGTGTGTCTTCTATAAAGCTTTTATATTGACTTTTTGCATTTTTTAAACTTGTTTCAAAAGTGTATAAATGTTGTTCATTATACATCTA
>JGI10211J34971_10004470_pt1 | contig 11080 bp, 14 predicted proteins | sample Etolagsediment_FD_34971 | JGI IMG/M metagenome (IMG submission 34971)
GTTATGGTCTGCAGGCCCTCATCGGTCATTACCGTACAGTAGTTATTGGCAAAGTAAACAATATCAGTGGCACACCGCTTGATCTCCATCANCTCNNNNTGNGTGTANTCAAAGACGATNTTNCCCTTNCGCAGNTTGAGATTGCCNCCNTGGAACGGNTTCATCTTGGGCTTATAGCCGTCCTCCATGGCCACTATCAGGTCGTTNACCTTTTTAGTNGACCANGCAAAGGACTGNTCGGCCTCNTTGACCTCCAGNTCAAAGCCAGCATGTTCCGGTCTCGGTCTTGCCATTCTTTATTCTACTATTGCCATCACCCAGTCTTCGTGGATCAGCTCTAATTGCTGACCTTCTACTGTTATTGGAGTGCCTCGGCCTACATTTCGTATGATCGTATCACCTGGACGGATCTGACTATCAGCACAGACTGCTAGTACTTCGGCCCGACGCTTCCATTTTTCTTCGGGTAATAGTAGGCCAGCTGAAGTAGTACGCTCTACTGAAATCTCTTTGACCAGTAGATAGTTATTTTTCATCTGCATTTCAATCATGTTCATCTTCATCTTCTTCACCATCCACATCGGTCACTTCATCACTTATGGTATTCTGCAGTGCCCGCATCAGGTCTTTAGTGCCTCTGGACCTGGCACCACCATTGCCACTTGATAGTTGATCGGTCTCAGATCCACCGCGATATATGTCGATGTCCCTGGACATCTTTTTGGCATTCTCCTCTACGGCCATCATATACATGGTCTGGCTTTTGATGATCTCCAACATGGTCCGCTGCAGATCACTCAATACCTCGAACATCCTAGGAGTGACCTCACCTTCACCTATGGCCGTCATTAAGGCAGTGATAGCCATTTCGCTGTTTTCCATCTGTCTGATCAGCATACTGAGGGCTGATTTATCCAGCTCGGATTTGGCCTTGATATATTCCTCTTGTTCTATGATCTCCTCACTGAGATACAGTTTAAGTAGGCTGTCCAGTACCCTTGTGGCCTTGTTCTTGGCCACAGTGACGGCTGCATCATTGGATTGTGCCGGCAGTCTCCTGACCGGGGTAGGTTCATTTAGTCCTGGTACTTCATCAGGCAGATCGTAGCCTAATAGATCGTCCAGACTCTGCCTGAGCTCTTCCTTGGATTGTTCCTTCATTTAGAATTGGATTATATACTATATATCCAATCAAATCAAACCTATTATACTTTAGATATGGATTCTGGATAGAACACCAGATAGTCAGTTCGACCGTCATCGGGCAAGATCACTCCATCATAGCCCTGATTAATCAACTCGCCTATTGAATACTTTTCATATTCGTCCCAACCGGCAGGATTCTTAATGGTGATATATCTGGTCATAATATACTTGCCGCCGGCCGCTCCTACTTCTCGGTTCTTTAGAGCCTGTATATTATCAGTGAACCAAAATCCATCCCAGGCATAGTCCAAAGAAAACTGATCAAACTTTGAATCAGTAGAGTGATAGACCTTTAAATGCTTGATAGGTCTTAAGGCCTCAAATAGCTGAAATGATTTTATGTGTTTCATGACGTCCTATCTTGGATTGGTTACTTTAGGGGTTAATAATTCAGGCGATGCATTATCTATCATCTCAGTCAAGTGAGTATCTTTTACCACATATTGGCTCAATACCAGATCCTGCAGTTCCACCTCGATCGGACTGTTCCATAACCGCAAATTGGTAAAGTCCAACTGACAGGCCATCAGTTTCCAGGAATGATCATTGGCCAATGAGCTCTGATTCACTGTCCTGGTCTCCTGAAAGGCCAGCTCTAGCTCGGCAGTACGGTCTGGGTTGATGACACCGCTTTGATCGCCTCGGCTGTAAATGAACAGACTCAACTGCCTGGCCTGGTTGTTGACGTTGATCACAAATGCATACCAGTCATCTGCGGCCAGCTGCAACCCTTGACTGCTCAGGTCAAACTTATACTGAACCCCGTCTAAGGTCACCACAAACCAATTTAGGGTCTGTGTGATGCTGAACAATCTGTCTGTTGCTGTGTCATACACAAGCGGTGTATTGGCCGCCTCTTTATAGAACCTTGGAGTGGCCATAGTACCGGATCCCACATAAGGAGTGGCCAGTGTGATGTTATTAGTGCTTACTGCCAGCACTCGATGAATGCCATTATAGTCTACGGTGCCAGAGACCACGATCCAATCGCCTACACTGATCTTCTTTCTTGGATCGGTAGGTAATCCGGCCGTTTCCAGTCTGGCATTGCCGCCAAAGTCACTTATAGCGGTGATCAATATGTTTTGGCCGGTCGGGTTTTGATACTTTGGCCTGAACCATGCGGTCAAGGTCCTATTGTCTTCCACTGTCCAGCCCTGCTTATAGCGATACTCCAAAGTCTCCTGGCCTGCGTCCATTGAGGAAAGGTTATAATGGTATTTTGAAATAATGGTCCATCGATTGTAAACGTTCTCCTCCTTGATCAGCAGGTTCTTGTCTAGGATGCGACGAACATAATCATTGGCCAAGGTGCCAATAGTATTGTATTGGTTAGGCTTGCGAACGTCCTGGAATTCTTTTTCCCGCTCTTCACCGAACTCTTCTTCTACACTGGTCACCAGGTCTCGGGTCTCCTCTTCGATGTTCTTGTCCGGATACTGTACTGCAGTTCTCTGCTGGTAAGGCACTAGGCTGACCCTCCAATAGGATCCACTGTAGAGAAAGTCGTCCGCCTCGGCAATTGCATCCACCTCGTACATCTTGTTCATGTACTGCTCAAAATAGAGGTAGTCCCTCATCATGGGCTTGGCACCCACACCGAATACCTGCTCGAATGCGGACTTGACGATGTGGATCTCAAATTGCACTGGAAAGTCCATCATCATTGGGTTGAACTGGATCTCCCTAGTGGGCAGTTCATTGTCCGGCACCAGGAATTTTATCTCTGCCGAGGTGATCACGTCGAACAGGGTGTACTCCTTCAGGATCACGTCCCGGCTCCTTTGGTCTGCTGCGGTCTTGAAGTACTTGGCACAGAAGCCGAACATGTTTGAGACCACTGAGCTCATCTGGTTGTAGGCCTGTGATGCCCTGGAGAGATCGTACGGGTTCCAAGAGCTGCCACAGCAGTCCACTACCAGGTTCTGTGCACCTGACATGCTCTGTCCATCACAACATTCAACTTGTGGCACCCGGCAGATCACTCCCTGTCCGGTCACCACCTCCAGTGCAATGGAAAGGAACTCCAGTGTGCAGTCTCCTACTTGTTCGTACTTATATTGGATCCAGAACGGCTTGGTCGGGTCCAATAGGATGTTGCGGAGATTCTGATCGGTCAGCTCTACCCAGTCCGAATAGCTCACTCCGTCGGTGCCCCATCTAAAGCTCTTCAGGTAGAAGCAGGCCGTATCCTCGCCAGTGGTCTGGTCGGTAAAGCCCAGCACCTCTACCACATTCTCATACGGCTCTTGCAGTGAGATGATGATTGCATCTCCGTTTTCAGTGGTCTTGGTTCCTTCTACGGCCATTATGAATTAAGTTGTTTTGCTTCGTGGCTGCCGTCCTCTGCCCTGACGCTCTCACCGATCACATAGGATCCCACGAAGGGGGTCAGTGCGGCAAAATAGGCACTCAATGCCATTAGGTCCTGTTGCTCTATAATGCCCCAAATGCCGATAGCAGCCCATAACAGTACTGTCATATAAGTGATCAGCTCTCGCTTGCTAGTAGGACCCTGCATAAAGATCGAAGTGTCACTGCTCTTGCGATATGACTCACCGAACATGTAGCTCATAATGAAGCCGGTCAAGGAGAGGAAATAAGCGGCCATGTGGTTGAAGTCTGCAGTATAGTAGAAGCCCAGGATGCCCATGCCGATCCATAGCAGCATCACCACATAGGTCATGCACTCTCGTTTGGACTCNCAGCACCGTCTCAGGAATGATCTCATAGGAAGGCTTTAGTGTATATATCCCAGAATGGTAAACATGAAAAAAGGGACCCTATTGGATCCCTTNGCTCTTGATTGGTTTTNGTCTTACTTCATTAGGCTGTCATACTCGTCCTTGTCGATCTCTTCCACGTCTTCCACATAGTCGAGGTCTCCGCCGGGCGACATGATGCCTACTGCACAGTAGTACTTGCCCTTCCACTTGGCACACACCCACGGACCGTTCTCTGCCCTCTGGTTGCTCTGCTCCCACTCGGAATTGGGAATGTTGGGCTCTGCGGCCTCGGTGATGAACTTGTCGCCGTACTGCTCCTTATAGTCCTCGACCGTGCTGTACTCTGCTCCCTGTGCTTTGGCATTCTGTCTTGCCTGTATCTTACTAGAAGCATAGCCCATTACAGCGGCTCCCTTGTGCACTACGAACTTTGGCTCTGCTGCCTCGTTCACGAATTCTTCGTATAGCTTGATGTGTTTCATTGTGATAGTTTTTTGCCTTTGGTTTATATATCACTGATGTCGAGTCCTAATATGGAGTGTAGTCGGTCTTCACCAGCAGCATGGGATTGTCGTCTTCCAGTTTGGGATCGATCTCTTCCAGCAATTCAGAGGCCTTGGAGCTGCCCTCGCCCTCCATCCTGACCAGGGCCTCCACCAGGAAGCCGGCAGTCATGTAGAAGTAAGGCCTGCGGGCCAGGTACTTGTTCTCCATCAGCTCCATCTCGATGCACTTGCGGTTGAAGTGGTCCAGATCTTCCCGCCCGAAAAGGGCAGGCAGGTCGAACTGCCCCTCTATGATGGTAAAGTGGAAGCTGACCACTTCTTTCTCCTGGTATTTCACCAGTCGGCTGAAGTCTTTGTCGTGCGAGACCTTGAAGCTGATCCATTCCAGATTGGGCAGCCGACCAAATAGGTCTACTAGGAAATAGATCGAATTGACATTGGCGGCCTGGTCAGGCGATGCCCGCCACCGCTCTATCTCTCTGGACAGCCTCTTAGAGCGAGAGACGCCCTGAGCAAAATCGTCGGCCATCACGGTAAAATGATCATCGCTCTCGTGGATGGAAAAGTTAGTGCATTCCCGTCTCACAATGGAGACTATCTGACTGTCTATCGAATCGAATCGATACAGTGTGAACTCTATGTGTGTCGGGATCTGTAGCTCAAAGGTCTCTGTCATCGGTGATCTGGCTTTTCAATTTATCTATCGAGGCCATCACCGTCTCCGGGTCCTGCTTTAATGCAAGCTCAAACTCTCGCATGCCGATCTCATTTACTCGTAGATAAAACTCAAGGGCCTTTGGATCAGGAGCCCACTCCTTCTGCTTCTTGCCCTTCTTAGAGACCTTAGTGTAGATGAAGCTCGGCACCCGGTTGAACTTGCGGGCCACTAGGCGCCACGACTCTGCTTGGCCAACTGGATCAGTCTTCAGGCCATTGAATAGGTCTGCCTGAATTGGAAACTTGATGGCCATGAACCGATTGGTCATGAAGCTGTTCTTGGACTTGTCATATCCAGTCAGGTCGTCCCACTGTTGGTCAGTGCCAAACAGTACTCCGATGTAGTCGAATAATTTCATATAGGTTATATTAGAACACCTTGCCTTTGTTTTTTCGGTCTGTGATAAATGACATGTCCCCTGAATCATCATCGCCCTTAAAGACCGACGAAGACATCTTCATGCCGCCGTCCTCTGTGACGTAGCTAGTGCCGGCAAGCATCTTCTTCATGGATCCCATCTCGGTCAGCTGTGTTCGCATTGACTGTATCTTGGATTCCACATGGCTAAACATTGCATCCAGGATCTCTTCTGGGATGGTGCGAGAGTCCAGCACCATCATCGCAGTATTGATCTTGATGTTGCCGATGATCTGTTCTAGGCTCATGTGCTTGGCATTGACGACGCGCACCAGGATCCTTGCCAGATCGGTAATGTGTTCCTCTGAGTGCAGGAACATTGGATTGAGCTGGCCGTGCTTCTTGACGAACTCGTCCAGCACGAGTATGGCCTTGTTGTCTGTCACTCCGTAGGTTCGAGTGGTGCCAGACTTACTGGTCTTGGTATACGAGTATGCTGGTGGCACGTTGTCTCCTGAGTCGCCTGTCAGCACCTTGGTAAATTTGACCATGTCAGGATCCACTTCAATGAGCTGAGACTTGCCCTTCTTGCTGATCGCATCTGCCATCTTCTTGGCCTGGTTTGATGCCGATACTGTGGACTTGATGGCCTCGAAGAAGTCACTGGGAGCCTCTGCCTGCATCCAATCGCTGTGCCCGCTCGGCAAGTACAGCTTCTTGTGTGCTGGCGAGTACATGATCGAATGTGCATCGTCTGACTCATTCCGGCCTACCAACTGCAGCAGGTCTCGGTCTCCAGTAAGGATGAGGGTCGACTTGCCTGCTGCAAGGCACTCGGTGTTCCAGGCATAGATCAGGTCATCTCCCTCTGCTCCAGGGATCTGTGATATTGTCACGCCCTTAGATGCAAGTATCTTCTTGAAGCTTTCCGTGGCCTTAGTAAAGTTCTCCCAGTTCAGATTAGAATTCTGCTTTCTGGTGCCCTTATAGTCTGCCTGTGGATAGAAGTCCTTGCGCCATGACCTGGAGTCTAGCGTCCAAACAACATCATCCACGAAGCCTTCCACCATGCGAATCTGGTAGGCCAGATCGGTGGCAAGCTTCCTGATGTACATCTCTACGTCTTGGTCATTGCTGAGTATGCCACTGTCAGAATTTGCAGTGACATATAGTGTCTTGAACAGGAAGTAGTTCCCGTCTATTATCATCGTGTATCTCATAGTCTTTGCTTTACATACAAATATAATAAATTCTAACGGGACTTGAAAGAATCGGCCATTATTTTTTCCTCAGCTGCCCTACAGGCCTCTTCTGTGTTGCCTCCCTCTGCTGCCATGCAGTAGAACCGCCTAAAGACTTTACCTAGATCTGCATCATTTGAGTACTTATTGACTGCCCAGTCAAAAAATATCTTGCTCATTTTCATTCCTTTAGTATTGATTGTAGTTCGTAAATACATGCCAGCATCGACACGACTGGATCTATTACCTGAGTCCGCTGTGCCTGGTACTTTGCAACAGTGACCACTATCTGTGGAATGAATCCAATATAAGACTGTCTGTCCGTCTTGATGAACTCAATGAACTCGGCTCCAAGTGACTGCAGGACATCATCAGTGCGATTAGAGTAGTTCGACACCATGTACTTGTAGTTTTCCACTGGATCCACATTATCTATTAGCAGATCGTATACATCCCGATAGACTGAGCTGAACTTCTTCACGTCTTCGACTGTCACCCTTTCGATGCCCTGTGACTTGAAGCCCTGCAGCTGATTGAGCATATTGCGAAGGTCTGGAAATTTACGCTTGACCAACTCGACTGCTGCATACTTGTCTATGGCGATGCCCTCTTCTTTACAGATGCCCAGTATCCTGACAATATAAGCCTTCATGATCTCGCTCTCTTCCTCCTTGCTGAAGTCGAAGTCGATCATCTCGAATCTGGACTGGATCGGGTCTGGTACCTTATTGATGTAGTTGCAGGTGGCCACGAAGCGGGCATTAGACGAGAACTGGTCCATTGTGGCCCTGAGTGCCTTGAAGAACTGATCAGACACCCCATCGATCTCATCCAGGATGATGACTTTCATCTTACCAGGCACGTCCATCACGCTCCTGTTTGCACAGAAGTCGGTAATCCTGGTACGAACCACATCAATGCTCGTATCAGTGGATGCATTGATGTACATGTAAGGATGTCCAAAGTGCTTGACCAGTGCCTTTGCAGCACTAGTCTTGCCAGTGCCCGGGCTGCCATACAACAACAGGTGTTGATAGACGCCCTTCTCTAGTTTAGCCTTTACTCTTACTGGAGTGATCAGATCGTCTAAATTCTTAGGGCGATACTTCTCAGTCAGCAGTATATTTTCTATGTTCTTCATCGTTGGATTTATGAATTATATGCCCAGCTACCATCTAAGTTTACCCGAATAAATAGTCTATGATACCCAATAGGAAGCCAAAGAAGGTGAAGGTCAAGCCGGCCAGCTCCAGCAGATCCAGAATAGACCGGACCGGACCGATAAAGAGGGGCCGGAGCTACGGCCACAAGGTCCAGCCGGCCAAGATACCAGTACAGCGAGTAGGCCAATTACCGGCCAAAGAGCCGGCCGGCAGACCCAAGACCTCCACAATACAGCCTATTTGGAGGGGTGAGACCTGCTTCATTATTGGAGGTGGTCCGTCATTGGCCGACATGGACTGGAATCGATTGGCAGGTAAGAGGACCATTGCCATCAATAAGGCCCTGCTCAGTTATCCGAATGCCGATGTACTCTATTGGACCGATAGTCGATTCTATAGCTGGTACAAGCAGGACATAGATCGATTTAAGGGGCTGAAATATGCCATACGGTTCAATGCAACTCAGAACGGAGAAGTTCAACTATTGAACCGTGGAATGCGATTCGGATTGGAGACCAGGGCAGATACATTGGCACACGGTAATAATAGCGGCTATGCGGCCATTAATCTGGCCTATCACCTGGGAGCTAAAAAAATCGTTCTGTTAGGCTATGACATGGGTAATGTTGGCGGCAAGAGTCACTTTCATGATGGTTATGTTACCAGGGCGACCTCAGATGAGATATACCAGAAGCAGTTCATACCGGGCTTTGACTTCCTTGCAGCTGAACTGAAGAAGAAGAGGGTAGAGGTGTACAATGCATGTTCCACTAGTAAGCTGACCGCCTTTCCGCGGATCTCACTGGATCGTGGATTGAATATGGTCTAATTGGCATGTCGGCGACTCTGCTTCTCTGTGTAGTAATAGTACCGCTGCTGGTCGTACTTCAGCTGCAGCCGGCAGTGCTTGGTAAAAGCTTTGGATGATTCTATGATACGGGAATCTACTACCCGATTAGATCTATTATGGGCCTCACTGCATTCATTGCAGACAAAATTGGACATGGATAGGTCTTCAGAATCGGACTTGATCGGTATACGACAGATTGCACAATGCCAGTCCACTTGTCTAGAATCAGCTTCGACCTGGTCCATTGTACTGAACTCCTTTCGATACGGATTCCAAACTATTCGCTCATCGGTCTTTGTCATATCTAGAGTGTCCTCAATTCTAAATATGATCTCAAAAAGTTGCACATCACCGTCCATCCACTTAAAATACTGGTTTTGCAGTAGTAACTTTTGTTTGGCCGGCGGTAAATTTTCAAGTAGAATATTATGCTTACGTGATTTGCGGCCGTGTTTACAGCTCTTTACACCATAAAAGGTCTTGCGGCCCTTATTATTGTTTTTTGGCATGGTATGAAAAGAGAGAGGGGCCCGGGCCCCTCTCAGTTGTAGTTATAGTTTAGAATCTTGGACCCCTTTGATCCATGGCTTTCTTAAAGCGAGTGGCAATGGACTCTGAGACCTGGTAAGCCCTTGAAACATTAGGGCTGTATGAATCAATTTGAGGCTCTGGTTCACTCGTTTGGCCCCCGTCTTCTTCACGATTAGGTTTCTTTTTCTTTGTTACTCCAGCAAGATCTTCTTTGTATTCATCTGTAAGTTCATCAACTGATGCCATAAGATTTCCTTGTACTTCTTCCCAATCGTCTTCGGTACCCAGTTCAGTATCAATGATAACCTTTTTACCTATCTTATCTTTTGCATCAGATAGAGCCTTTTTTACATCAACTACAGCCGTTTCATAGTCCTCATTATCTGGCTCTGAAATATACTTATCGGCAGCTTCTTGATACTTCTTCATTACATCAAAAAGATCCTTCAGCTTAGTGACAGATTCCTGTGTTTTTTCATCTGCATTTGCTAATTTTTCTTCTTGTGCGGCTAAAGCCTCTTTTGTGGCTTGTTTAGCAGCTTCTCTCTCCTTTGCACTTTCTTCTTTAAGTCTTTTTTTAGTCTCAGCTGCTTTTTTCTCAAGCCTTGCCTGCACTTCTGGATCCTCTGCTGCCGCAACAGATTGTTCAAGAGATTTATCCATATATTTAATCTCTTCATCAAAATTAATAGTAGCTTTAAACTCTTCTAGTTGCTTTTTAAGATATTCATTATCTATTTTAAGCCCGGTAAGTTCTGTAATTGCATCCGTAATTCCTTTAGTTTCTTCATCAGCTTTCTTTTTAGCTATATCTTTTTGATTTTTATATCTTTGATCAAATGTTGACTTCAATTTTTCAAGTTGCTCATCTCTCTTCTGTCTTAGTGCAGTTCCCATTGCCTTTTTTTTAGCTGCGTCTTGAATAGCATCTAATTTTTTCTTAATTGCATCGTTAGCTTTTTCTTTTGCATCAATTAAATACTTTTCTAGTGCATCATCCTTTTCTGCATCTAGATCAAGTTGTTCTTGCTCACTTTCAAGCTTTGATGCATATTCAGCTTGTTTAAGCTTTTTATACTTTGATCTAACCTTAGCAGCATTTTTTGCAGAAGTAATCATTGTCATAAGAGTTTCACCAACACTAGCTTCATTGATGGCCGTAGCTCTCTTAGGTGATTGGGCGGCTTCGTAAAGACGGTTCCAGTTGTCAAAGTTTTCGATAAGTCTCATTGTGCTTTTTATTTTTAATGATTTGATTTATATATCTAAGTACCCGGAATAAAAAAGGGGACCCCAATTGGGATCCCCTTTTAAAGATTAGTCTAATCTGGGATTAGATGATGTCTACACCTGCAAGAGCGATGTCTAGAGTGTAGTACATAGTCTGTGGGTGGAAACCAGCTTCAACAAGTGCGAAACGTGATTTAACCGCGATCTTAGGTGCCATGGTACCCTCAGCGATAGTCTCTACAGACTCAGCCATCAGGTAAGGCATGAACACAAGACCTGGAGAGTTTCCGTCTCCCTTGCGACCGATAGCGATCCTTAGGTCATCGAAGTCCCTGTTTGGATCAACATAGATGGTCACACCAGCAACTGCACCGATTGGGTAGAGTGATCCACCTGCTTGGTTAACAGTGTTTGATAGTGGGTAAGGAACGAATCCAGCCACGTCTTGGATCGCAGTTGCCATCTTACCGGCAGTTACAGCGAAAGTAGCAGGACCACGACGTCCACGAGTTGCGATCAAGTTACTAGCAGCAAGGATCTTAGTAAGAATCC
>JGI10211J34971_10004473_pt1 | contig 11075 bp, 8 predicted proteins | sample Etolagsediment_FD_34971 | JGI IMG/M metagenome (IMG submission 34971)
ACCTGAGTGTCCTTTCAGCGCCAGGGAAGTGCCGGTAGATCGCAGCGCGACCGGACCACCATTGGCGGGGGTGCGCATCACCACTTCGAATGGCCGGGCGCCGAGGTACTCGGCCGCCAAAATTGAGGTTGCGACTAGTTCGGGTCGGCTGGCGCTCTCGGACAAGATCACCACCTCATCCCCGGGCTTCATGCCATTGAGTTGGAATTGCTCGGCGAACCGCTTGATCCACCGCCACTCGGTGTTTGCAGTGTTCATGGCAACTCCTGTCGGTGTCGTGACCAGTGATCGGCTAGGGAGGTGTTAACGGCCTCCGGTGCCTCGAGGTTCAGCAAGTGTCCCGCACCCGGGATCACGACGACCCTTGAGTTCGGCATGAGTTCATCGATCGCATCGGCGTACGAGACGGGTGTCTCCTCATCCAGCTCTCCAACCATGATCAGGGTGGGAGTCTTGATTGTTGGGAGTATCGCTCGAGTGTCGTGACTTGCGATGGTGCTAAGCGAGTCAAGTAATCCGCTCAGCGGCACGCGCGACATGACTTCCACGGCTTCAGGCACCACATGTGCCCCGTGGGGTCCTGCCAGAGAAGCCAAGATCGCGGGCGCAGCGGCAGCGGGGCTTCCCATCGCCTCCAGACCGGCGAGCCGATTGGCACGCCATTCATCCGGATCGGTCCCGTCGAGCCCGAACTTGGGACTCGTGCACAGCAAGGTGAGGGTCCGAATGCGGTGCGGAATCTTGGCCACTGCGTATTGCGCGATCATTCCGCCGAAACTCATGCCCACAAGGTCGACGGGTGCGTCGGGAGACACTGTGTCAATGAAGGCGACAGCTGCATCCGCATAGGCGTCGAAGGACGTCGATTCGACTGGATCAGAGGCGCCGTACCCGGGCGCGTCCCATGCCACACATCGTTGGTCGGAGGATAGGACCGCTAATTGCGGCAGCCATGCCGTCCTGCCCCCACCGAGTCCGTGGAAGAAGACCGCCACGGGTCCCTGGCCGGCTTCCCGCCACGCGGTGGGCCTTGCATCGACGTCCCGCATGTCGTCGGACGCTAGGCGGATAGTCGCAACTTTGTCAACATCGTTGACAAAGTTGCGACCGTCCACCACCATCGAGGCCATGACGCCACCTGTTGCCTCCCATGAAGGAACCCGCGCCCACACCGGTAGCGGCAGACCCACCACCCTCGGACGCGCTGAGCGTGAAGCGCTCGTTCACATAGTGCGCGACCTTGGTCCGACTATCCGTGAGCGTGCGGTTGAAGTTGATCGTCAGGCAGTCTTTCCCTTCGCTAACTTTGAGGATTTTCGCAGAACGGGACTCCTTGCGGTGTGCGTGCCGAAGGAATACGGGGGCTTGGGAGCGAGCTTCGCTGACTACGCACGGGTCTCCGCTGAGATTGGTCGCTACTGCGGCTCAACGGCTCTCACCTTCAACATGCACAACGCCACCATGTTGTGGGCGGGTGAGGTGAGCGATCTCCTCGACATGACTCCAGAAGAACGCGAGACCCACGAGCGCCGTCGCGCGGAGATGTTCCGTGGTGTTGTAGAGAATGGAGAAATCCATTCTCAGCCGTTCAGCGAAGGACTCAATCCTGGAGCACTTGCTGGCATCGCTACGAAGGCCGAACCTGTCGAGGGTGGTTACAAAGTCACGGGGCGAAAGATTTTCGCATCGCTCTCGGGTGCCGCCAACCGTTACAACGTCACATGCCAAGTACCGGGTGAGGACTTTCTGCGCCTCCTCTCGGTTCGTTCGGACTCCGAGGGTGTCGAGATCGTTGATGACTGGGATCCACTGGGCATGAGAGGAACCGTCTCGCGCACTCTGCTGCTGAAGGACGTGTTTGTTCCCTACGACGACGAGATCATGCCGGGTGGCATGTACGACCAGGCAGCGAATCGCTACCCCTACCTGTTCATGTCGCTTGCACCGAGCTACTTGGGTCTGACTCGAGGAATCTTGGACTTCACACAGTCCTACCTTCGAGGCGAACTTGAGGGAGCTGCGAAAGGCACTGCTCGTCGCGACAATCCCGTGAAGCAAATGGGCTGGGCCGAGATGCAAATCAAGTACGAGCAAAGCAAGGCAATGCTCCTCTCGGTTCTAGACGATGCTTACCTGGATCCGGATGAGGACACCATGGTGGCTGCGTGGGCTGCAGTGAACACGGTTATGGAAAACGCTAACGAGGTTGCGCGCATCGCAGTCCGCGTGTGTGGCGGTCAGTCGATGCTCAAGCATCTGGCTTTGGAGCGCATGTATCGCGATTCACGCCTCGGGTCGCTGATGTTGCCGTGGAGCGGCGAAGTGACCATTGAACGAATCGGCAAGGCCCACTTGTATGACTGATCGGTCATCGGAAGCATCGGCACACGTCGATACCTTCACTGCTGATCGCCTACCCCCATCGGATCAATGGCCATTATTCCTGTGGGACTTACCCGAACTTCAATATCCGTCAAGGCTCAATGCAAGCGTGGAGTTGTTGGATCGCACGATTGACCGGTGTGGATCTGACCGACCGGCGATACTCGCTGACGACGGCACGTGGACTTACGGACGATTGCTGAACGATGTCCAGGCCACTGCTTCGCTCTTCAGAGACGTTGGAGTGCAGCCTGGCAATCGCGTACTCCTACGTGGCCCGAACAACGGCAGGCTGGTGGTCGCCTGGCTTGCGGCCTTGCGTGTGGGGGCTGTCGTGGTGACCACCATTCCACTCCTGCGAACGGGTGAACTCGACGCGTTGGTCGAAATCTGTGAACCCCAGTTCGCGGTCGTCGATCACCGGTATCTGGACGAATGGACTTCAACGCGATTCAACGGCACCACCATCAGTTACGGAGATGGTTCCGCAGATTCAATGGAAGTCAGAGGCGCATCTGCATCGGGATCGTCCGAAGCCGTTGATACAGCGTCAACTGACACCGCGCTCTTGGCCTTCACGTCGGGAACCACAGGCCGCCCAAAAGCCACGATGCACGCCCATCGAGACATACTGGCTATCGCGGACACGTTCAGTGCCCAGATCGTCAAGCCAACGATGGATGACGTCTTCAGCGGTAGTCCGCCATTAGCCTTCACCTTCGGCCTGGGCGGGCTGGTGGTCTTCCCTCTCCGGGTTGGTGCNAGCACTGTCTTGCTGGAGTCGGGGTCACCGCCTCATTTGTTGGACGCGATCGATCACCACACGATCACTTGCTTGTTCACGGCGCCCACCGCGTATCGCGCGATGCTCTCCGGGATGAAGGACCACGACACCAGTTCTCTGCGCCGATGCGTCTCAGCGGGGGAGACGCTGCCCGAAGCTACGTGGCAGGCGTGGTTCGACGCAACCGGTGTGAAGTTGATCGACGGCATCGGCGCTACGGAGATGCTGCACATCTTCATCTCGGCGAGTGACGACGACATTCGGCCGGGTCGCACCGGGCGCGCTGTGCCCGGATACCGGGCGGAGGTGGTCGACGACGACATGCAGCCTTTGCCGCCTCATGCGCCTGGTCGACTGGCCGTTCAGGGACCAACCGGTTGTCGGTATTTGGCCGATGATCGGCAGACGGTCTACGTGCGCGATGGATGGAACCTGACCGGCGACATCTATGAGAAGGACGATGACGGCTACTTCCGCTATATCGCACGCGCAGACGACATGATCGTTTCGAGCGGATACAACATCGCGGCACCGGAAGTCGAAAATGCGCTCTTGACCCACCCTGCTGTGGCAGAGACAGCCGTCGTGGGAACCCCGGATCCGGACCGCGGCATGCTTGTCACGGCGTACGTAGTGCTCAACCCGGAATTTTCACCGTCGGACGATCTTCGAGGTGAGTTGCAGGATCACGTCAAGGCGACCATTGCGCCCTACAAGTACCCGCGCATACTCGAGTTCGCCGATGCCCTACCCAAAACGGCTACCGGGAAGCTCCAACGCTTCCGACTGAAAACGTGACAAAGCGTTGGTTGTCTGAGGAGATTCGGATGAATTTTCGGAGATTCGGGCAAGTCGCTTGACTGCGTATATCTGATACACGACAGTTCGCATGTTCGGTTTCGTGAGGAGGAACCGGCTGCACCGAGAAAAACTGGAGGAAAAATGTCCCAACGGGAGAATCTTCCCAAGTCTGATCAGGCTCTTCAGCCTGGTGATCCGGAAACGAAATCGACCTCTTTGCGTAAGGGCACGCTAGGCCTCATCGGCATCGTCTTCTTCGTTGTCGCGGCTGCTGCGCCCCTGGCGGGTATGACGGGAGCATTCCCGGTCGCCATGGGCATCGGTGTCGGTGCCGGTGCGGCCGGCATGTATGTCGCAGTCGGCATTCTCTTGCTGCTGTTCAGTGTCGGTTACGCGACCATGTCTCAGTACGTCACCAACACCGGTGCGTTCTTTGCCTACGTGGGTCGTGGCTTGGGCATCAATTGGGGCGTGGCTTCGGCATTCGCCTCAGTGGTGGCCTACGTCGCGGTCATGTGGGCCGTTCTGGGCTTTCTCGCCGGACAGATGACCTTCCAGATGGATGCCAAGTTCGGTCTGGTGCTCCCGTGGTGGGTCTATGCCTTCATCATGCTCGCCGTCGTGTTCGCCCTGTCGGCTGCGTCCGTGGACATCGGCGCGAAGGTGCTCGGTGTACTGCTCACCGTGGAACTCGTGGGATTGCTGTTTGTCGCATTGGCCGTCATCTTCCAAGGTGGTGGGCCAGATGGTCTTGATTTCGGGGCGTCCTTCAGCCCCGCCAGCATCTTCACTGAAGCTATCCCCGGTGGCGTCGGCATTGCCTTTGCGTTTGCCTTGGCTTCGTTCATCGGTTTCGAGGCGACAGCGATCTACGGCGAGGAATCAAAGGATCCCAAGCGCACAGTGCCGAAGGCCACCTACACCTCGGTGCTGTTGATCACGGTGCTCTTCGGCGTGATCGGGTTTGGGCTCGTGTCAGGTCTCGGCGCTACTGACATTCAGAACAAGGTGTTTGAGGTGACCGCCATCGATGGCGAGCCTTTGGCAGATCCTGCGGCCATCTTGTTCTCTCTGAGTACCGAGTTCGTCGGATCGTGGTTGACCGAGTTGCTCGGCTGGTTGATTTTGACCTCACTGTTCGCTGCACTGCTAGCTTTCCAGAACAGTGCGGCGCGGTATTTCTTCGCGATGGGCCGCGCAGGCGTGCTTCCCAAGGCCCTGGATCGAACCAACGGTGTCCAGGCACCGATCTATGCCACCGGACTGGTGTCGATCCTCGGCGTTGGAATCGTGATCGTTGCGATCATCTTCGGCTGGGATCCCATCCTGAACCTCTTCTTCTGGTTCGGCGGCGTAGCCGTGATTGCGATCGTGCTGACAGAGATTCTTGTCAGCATCTCTGTAATCGTGTACTTCAATCGGACCAAGGAAGACACGCGTGTGTGGCAGACCAAGATCGCTCCGGTCTTGGCGATCATCGGTCTAGTGCTCGGTGAGTACATGCTGATGGCCCACTTCAATCTCTTCTCCGGCCTTTCCTCGACACCCGATGCATTGGCCTGGGAGCACAACACGACTGGCTGGATCTTGATCCTGCTGCCGTTCGTGATGTTCGTTATCGGATTGATTGTCGGTACAGCGCGCAAGAACAAGGAGAATTACGACGCAGTGCACAACTTTGCTTCGTAGCACTCCAACGATCCATCATTGGGGCGCCCTTCGGGGCGCCCCAATGCGTTTGCTGCCATTCAGAGCTGAAAGACGCGACCTGGTAAGGACGCAATCCCGTTGACGAAGTTCGAGCGGGTACGAATAGTGGGACCATCAGCCTCGAAGCGGATCTGTAGTTTCACAATTTCTTCGAGGAGCACTCGAATTTCCATTCTTGCCAACGGGGCCCCTAGGCAGTGGTGCGGACCCTTAGCACCAAAGGAGACTTGGGGCGGCTTGATCGGTCGGGTGATATCGAATGCCAGTGGGTTCTTGAACTCTCGTTCGTCGAAGTTGGCGGAGGCGTACCAAATGACGACCTTGTCATCCTCCTTGATCTGAATGCCCGCGAGTTCGGTATCGCACGTGGCCGTACGACGCATGTGCAGGACAGGTGTAGCGAAGCGGATGATTTCCTCAACCGCTTGGTCGATCAACTCCGGTTGGCGATGCAGAAGTTCGAGTTGGTCAGGGTTATCCATAAAGGCACGAATACCGTTACTGATAGCAGTTCGTGTGGTCTCGTTACCTGCAAAAACGAGCACGTGGAACATGTTCTTGTAGTCGTACTCGCTGAGCCGGTCACCCTCAACCTCGGTGTGCACCAATGTGGTGACGAGATCGTCTTGCGGATCGCGCCTGCGCTCGTCACCGAGTTTGGCGCCATATTCGAAGAGTGCATGAGAAGCCGGTGAACTGAATGGCAAGAGTTCCAAAGGCGTGGTGTTGCCGTAGGCATCGTCGGGTAGGTCGCTGGAGTCGATCAGTTCGTCGGAAAGTTGCACCATGAAATCGGTGTCCTCTTCTGGGACACCGAGGATCCCGACGATCACACGGATCGGTAGCGGCGCTGAAATCGCTGAGACGATATCTACTCGCTCCGCTGCAACCGCGTCGCGCAAAAGCGTGTGTGTGATCTCGCGCGTGGTCTCTTCGTAACTACGGACTTTCCTGCCGGTGAAGGCGGGAATACCAAGTTTGCGAAGTCGAACGTGCTCAGGGGCATCGGTATCGATGATCGAGCGACGGGCATTCATCTGCTCTTCGGTGAGATCTGGGAGATTGGTCATGCCTCGTGCACTTGAAAACGTCTTTGGATCTCGGGTGACGGTAACGAGATCGGCATAACGAGTGACTGCCCAGTACGGACGCCCTTCATATTCCCGGAGCGCGACGGGTTCGTTGTCTCGCATATGTTGAAACACCGCATGGGGGATGCCATCGCGATAGGTGTCGGGGTTGGTGATGTCGATCATGATGTCCTCCGAGGATCGAGCACTATGCGCCCAGCTACGTCACCCGACGCCAGCCGATCCAAAGCTTGTTGTGCGGAATCCAAGGGAAGGACTTCCACAGGAGAAGCCAGTGGGTGCTTGTGAGCCAGATTCACTAACTCGCCGAGTTGATCCCGGGTACCCCACACCGATGTCATGAACTGGGCTTCGTGTGGGACAACTCCGAAGCCGAAAGGAATCGTCCCTCCATACAGACCTACGACTACGGCTATTCCTTGGCGGGCTACATGCTGGGCAGCAGACTCGAGTGTCGCAGCAGCGCCTACAAAGTCAATAACTGCATCGAATGTCCCTTCCAACTCGCCAGGGTCACACACGGCATCGGCGCCGAGATCGACTGCCACCTGTCGCTTTGCCGGTGATGAGTCGACAACTGTGACCGTTGCATCGGTCAAGATCTTCAGGAATTGGATACCAAATTGCCCGAGTCCTCCGGCTCCGAGAACCAGCGCTCGGGGCTTGACGGCCACATTGAGTTTGCCTTGGGTATGCCAGACCGCTCGGTAGGCGGTCAGTCCGCCGCACGCTAAGGGAGCAGTTCGATACGGGTCCAGATCTCCGATAGGCACGAGGTAGGCATCGTCGGGAATCGCCATTTTCTCGGCGTATCCACCGTCGCGGAACAAGCCCGCCTCGGTCGCGTTTGGGCAAATCATTTCCTGCCCTGAGGAGCAGGCCCAGCAATCGGGCTGGCGGCATCCCCAGCACGCGTACACCAAGACGGGGCCAAGTTCAGGGTGGTTGCCCACCACCTCATGGCCCAAGATGATGGGCAGATTCGTCGGATAGTCGCCCGCAGCTGCGTGCAAGTCGGAATGGCAGATACCGCAGGCCACCACGTTGATCACCGATCCGGGTGCCTGCCCGATGGGATCAGGCACTTCCTTAGGCTGGATGGGCTCCCCAGGACGATCCAGGACCATTGCGTGCACGCGGGCTCCTAACCTCGAAAAAGGGGCGACGAAGAGACTCCGACGCACTAGATTTATCAAGTATCCAAAAGGACGGCCCTGGAAGCAAGGGAGTAGAGAAATGGCCAAGCCGCGGCAGGGCGCGACATCGTGGCAGGACGTTGCCCGGGTGTGCGAGGAGAACAACATCCACACAGTGGAATGCATGTTCGTGGACACCTGGGGGGTGCCGCGAGGTAAGCGCCTGCCTGTTCGGCACTTTCTGCGCGGGTCCGGCTTCGCTATCGCCAACGTCGTCTACACCTGGGATCCCACCTGCTTCATCTTCGCCACTCCCTGGGTAGACGAGACCGATGGATTCCCCGATATGCACGCAGTCCCCGATGTTGATTCCTTCCGCATCGCAGGTTGGACGGACGGTGTTGCCGTGGTCATGTGCGATACCTACCACCCGGAGTCCGATCGTGTGATCGAGATGGATGCGCGTGGCATGCTCAAGAAGCAACTCGCTCGTCTTGCGGACATGGGCTTTGGAATGGACGCGGCAACTGAGCTCGAGTGCCACTTCTTCACAGCCGATTGGCAACCCTTGTACGACGACATCAACTGCTACTCGATTCAACGAGGAGCAGAGATGGAGTCCTTCATGCTGGATATCCGGGAGTCGCTGCGCAAGACGGGCATTGAAGTTGAGGCAAGTAATGTCGAGTACGGCCCTGGGCAGACGGAGATCAACCTGCGTTACGGACCGCTGATGGAAATGGCCGATGCGACGGTCTTGTTCAAATACATCGTCCGTCTGGTAGCTAAGAGACACGGCATCAACACCACGTTCATGGCGAAGCCGTACCTGTTGGAGGCAGGAAACGGCATGCATGTTCATCAGTCATTAACCAAGGATGGAAAAAACATCTTTGCCGAATCGGACGAGGATTCGGTGTTGGGCAACTCGTACATGCGGAAATACCTGAGTGGCCTGCTTGCCCATCACAAGGAACTGCAGTTGGTGATGACGCCGACGATCAGCGGGTACAAACGGCTTGAGGATTACTCCTTCTCGCCCACCCAGGTGACATGGGGCCTGGACCATCGACTCGTGGGCGTCCGGTCGATCGTGGGTGCAGGTGCCGCAAATCGACTCGAGGTGCGCTGGGCCGCCGCGGACGCGAATCCCTACCTGGTCCTCGCTGCGTGCTTGGCGGCTGGAATCGAGGGCCTGGAAGGTGAGGGCGAATTGATGTCACATGTGACCGGTGATCCGCACGCCGACGATCGCTGGGAGCGTCTACCTGCAAGCCTTTCCGGGGCGATCGAAAACTTCGACTCACCGTTCACGCGTAGCGTTTTCGGAGACACGTTCGTCGAAAACTTCCTGATCATGCAGCGGCGGGAAGCAGAGGAGTTCGCGGCGAATGCTGACCAGCCGGAAGGTCGAGTCAGTGATTGGGAGATCGCCCGCTACCGGGCTACGTTGTAGGAATGCGCGTCCTTCTGATAAGCCACGAGCCGCAAGCGGCACCTGGTCGCATCGGCCGGCTTCTTGCAGATCGTGGCATCGAGACACAGCTGCATGTCGTGCTGAGCGATCCAGACGCACCGAACACCGACTTCCCAGATCCGGGGGACTTCGATGCGGTCATCGCGTTTGGATCTTTCGCAAATGCACACGATCCAAAAGCGCAGGTTTGGGTGCAACCGGAAGTCGAGTACATACGGCAGCTCTCAGAGAGCGACAAGCCTTATCTTGGTGTGTGTTTTGGCGGTCAACTCTTGGCTGAGGCTCTGGGCGGCAAAGTGGTCCCGGCGGGTTCGCAGGCCAGCGAGATCGGTTTAGTGAGCTTCGACGGTCACGGACCGGAATGCGCTGTTCCCGAGGGCCCCTGGTTTACCTGGCATGAAGATCGAATAGATCTGCCCGCGAGTGTGGATGTTCTCATGCGAAACGACAATGCGATTCAACTGTTTCGGTCCGGCTCCGCGGTCGGTACGCAGTTCCACCCGGAGGCAGACACAATCCTCGTGGGAATGTGGACAGATGTGGGAGCCGACCATATTCCTCAGCACACCTCAGCAACAGAGTTGTTGACCGATTTGGAAAATGCAGATGATGAGTTAGAACGAAACTGTCAAGACCTGATCGACTGGTTCATCGACGATGTCATGGGTGGGGCATGACGGAATCGAGCGCACCGCTTGATGGAGTAGTGGTTGTTTCGCTGGAGCAAGCAATCTCTGCCCCCTTTGCGAGCCGGCAGCTGGCTGACTTAGGTGCCACCGTGATTAAAGTGGAACGAAGTGAAGGGGATTTTGCCCGTCACTACGACTCTGTTGTGAAAGGCAACTCTGCCTTTTTCGTATGGGCGAATCGTGGGAAACAGTCGGTCGCCGTTGACCTAGCAAGAGATAGTGATCGAGTTCTGCTGGATGAGCTGATCGCGGGTGCAGACGTCTTTGTCCACAACATCTCGGAGGATGCCGCGCATCGCAGAGGGCTGAACGCAGAGGCGCTTCACGGTCGCTACCCGCATCTGATCGCCTGTGAGATTTCTGGTTACGGTCCAGGTGGACCCCGAGGAGGGGATAAGGCTTACGACCTGGCGATCCAGGCAGAGGCGGGCGTTTTCTCGGTCAACGGCAGTGCCGAAATGAGCAAAACCGGTTTCTCTGTCGCTGATATCTCATCGGGCATGTATGCACTGACGTCAATCCTGGCAGCGCTCGTTCGGCGTGAACGAACGGGCGAAGGAGCAGCAATTCAGGTGTCCATGTTGGACAGCCTCGTTGAGTGGGTATCTGCTCCTTTGTACGCGGCGGTGTACGGCTCGGGCCAAGCTCCACGAACGGGACGTCGACATCATGCGATTGCTCCCTACGGAACCTTCGAATTGTCTGACGGCCGTTCCATTCTCGTGGCTGTCCAAAGCGATGGTGAGTGGCGTTCGATGGCGGAGCACCTACTGCATCGCCCAGAGTTGGGTGAGGATGCTCGTTTCGCGACCAACACTGATCGATTGCGCAACGTCAAGGAACTCGAGGATGCGATCAGTGGTGTCACGACCGTCATCCCAGTCGATGAATGCTTGGAGAGATTGACTACAGGGCGTACGGCTTTCGCGTGGGTGAATGACCTGCCGAGCGTGTGGCAACACGAGCAACTGCGGGCACGCGAGCGCTTCCATGATGTTCAAACCG
>JGI10211J34971_10004474_pt1 | contig 11072 bp, 7 predicted proteins | sample Etolagsediment_FD_34971 | JGI IMG/M metagenome (IMG submission 34971)
TTGACCGTAGCACAGGCGTCTCGCCTGTGCTACGCTTGGGAGATGGCTCGGGCGCCGTAGCGGGTGAGCGTCTGTCGGTGCTGCTCGTCGGTTGTGATCAGGACGATCGCCCCGGGGAAGGGCATGGCGATGTTGTTTCAGTCTGTGCGGAGGAGGAACAGAGCGTCGCGTTCACCCAGGGTCACCGTCGACGCGATCGGATGGCCATTGTTGGCGGCGCTGTCCTGAAACGTGGTTGCTTGGAGTCGGCGGTACGCCCGACCCGGGGTGATGGCGCCTAAGTCGAACGTGTACGGGTGGCGTGACGGGTTGGCGATGACAAGCCCTTTCTCGAACACGCGGTACATGGCGTCGGGATGCGCGTGCACGGTAATGGACTCGATGACGACCGGTTCGGACGACTCGATCGCGACGTTGAGATCTACTCTGTCGGTCTTGATGTGACGGTAATAGAACCCCGAGGTGAACGGCCGGCTGTTTGCCCACGTCATGTACTCGACGGATCGGGTCAGCGTGGATTCGTCGACACCCGAGGGAACGATCTTCACGTCCCCCCAACTGGCGTGGTCGGTGGTCGAATCGTCTGCCGGCCCGGCATCAGCCACGAACTTGATGCGTACTCGCTTTCCTGCGAACTCCGCGAGGGATACGACCTGCGGGAGCCATTCGTGAGCTCTGGAGGACTTCTCGAACACCTGTCTATCCATACTCATGCGGCCGTTGTTCATGGTCGTAACCAGCACGCGGAACCAGACACCGTCCGAGCGCTCCGGACTCAACGCTCCCATGCCCAGACAGAACCGCAACTCGGTGTCTCGGGGAACATCCACTTCCCGCGTCCAGAAGGTGTATCCCGTTCCCTCCATCCAGGGCGGGTGAACCGATACGGTCCGGAGCGACCGACCCCCGATTGCCGACGTCCCCTTCGTGACTCTGGCCCCCGTTTGTTTCCGGATGACCTCCTCCGGTTCGCCGCGGAGGCACATGCCTGTTTCGCCGAGCGGGTCGGCCATGAGGTCGATGATGCCTCCGGACGCGCCGACCCGGGCAAACCGGGCCATCGTGGCCGGATACCCCGTCATGGGTGACGCCTTCATCGTGATCGACACATACAGGTCCGAACCGTTGGCCGGCACGTCGCGGACAGAGAAACGGAGTGTGCCCGCGTCCGGGGCCAGCGAACGCACGGTCACCCCGTCGCCGCCGACCGAGGTCGAGACGCGGCCGGAGATCCTGGCTGCCAACGCAGCACCGCGTCCGGCGCCACTCAGGAGGTCGGGCTTCTCGGTTGCCATGTGCGCCGCTGGCGCTTCCGGGGTGCCAAGCCAGCCGAGGACGTTGTCGGAACCACACACGAACTCGTCCCACACCGGGAATTTGTCGAACGCCCCGAGCTTGCGATATGGCGGGTGTACGGCATAAGCAGGCAGCGTTCTCCCGCCTGCGTCGTGTTCCGGTTCATACTGGACATGCGCGCCGGTATTGGACACGATCGCCGATTCCTCGCAGTGGCGGATGCGCATGCCTGTGGCGGGAAGGTCCCGCGTGACGAACTGAATGGTCTGTGCGTTGGACTCCACTTTCACATCCCCCCACGACGCGTGGTCTGTGGTGGCGTTGTCGGCCGGGCCGCAATCTGCCACGAACTTGAGGCGGATCTTCCTGCCCACATACTCGGCGAGGGACACCGACTGCGGCAGCCACTTGAACTGGTTGGAGGAACGCTCGAAGACTTGCGCGAACTCCTTTGGTTGGCCGGCGGCGTCGAGCTCGGCGGCGTGCACGCTGAACCACACGCCGTCCGAGCGTTCCGGGCTCAACGCTCCCATGCCGATGTGAAACGTGAGTGTCGCGCCCGCCGGCACGTCCACGTCCCGCTCCCAGTACGTGTAGCCGGTGCTGGCCGGCGGCTTTGGCGTAGACGAATAGCAGATCATGGCATCGACAAACTGCCCGGCCGCGAAAGCCAGGCGATGCCGTGAAAGGGGGACGTCCACGCTGCGATGGTGCCCGGGTTTGTCCGGTACGGGCTCGACCCATTTGTGGTTGATGTAGCTGAAGGCGGGGAGGCGAGCGTTCAGTTGCCAGAACGCGTGGCGATTGAGGCCCCCGGACCAGTCGTCCATCTCCCAGTCGTTCAGGTTCGGCCAGCCCTCGCTCTCAATACCGTTGAATACCTCCCAGTTGCGTTGCGATCGTTCGCCGCCGCGCCCGAGCGCCCCGTCGGCCTGGATGATGAAATTGTCTCCCATCCGTTTCCGGAGTTTCTGCCCGAATTCCACGACGCCGATGCCGTAGTTATTGCGTCCATCAACGACGCCGTTATCCTCCGTGCCATCTCCGTCGGTGTCACCGTGTGTCACGTTGAACAACACATCGAACTCGATGCCGTCGAAGGCTTCGAGGACGCCGTCTTTGCCGAACCATCTCGCCAGATCGTCAACCAATCGGTCGGAGCACGTTTTGCCATCCCGGTCCCGTGGACAGTGAGTGGAGAAGTTGTAGAACCATAGAAAGTGGTTTGTCTGTCCCCAGGGACCTTCCACCGCATGGGCGGCCGCCCGCGATTCGCCCGCTTGGAACGCCAACGGTACGGAGCCGTAGCACCCGCGCTTCACGGTGATCGTGTTGGCTGTGCGATCGACCGACACGAGCTTCACGTGCTCGCAGTGATACCAGTCGTGCTTGCCGTCCTTCATGCCGAACAGGGCGATGTCGTCGTTGTGTGCCTTGTACCTGCCCGAGTCGATCCTGAAGCCGCGTGTGTCTGCTACCTTGATGACGGTTTCCCCCGGTGTCGCCGGCACGTCTTCGGTGATCATGACGGCGTCGCGGTAGATCCAGTGCCCCGGAAAGAAGGTGTCGCGCTGGTAGAGGGGATCGCGAGAGTTGCCGTTGAAATGCAGGAGCACGACTTGGTCCGGGTGCTTCTGCTTGAAACGCGTGAAGAACTCGGGGTTCCGTGGCTCGCGCCCCAGGCACTCTTCCTCCAGGCACTTCCCGATAATGCCCATGAGCCCGCCGAAGTCCCGTTCCCAGCGTTCGTAGGTCGGGTAGCGCCCCTCGCTGCACGCGGCTTCGGAGGCCCGGAAGTAGAAAACGCGCGGGTAGTCCGACTGGAGAATGGTGAGTTCGCCGGGGGCACGTCCGGAAGCCGTGAGCCCTGCGATACAGCAGGCAGCAATGAGAACGAGGGAGTGAACTCTGAGCATGGGCAGGCAGTCCTTCGCGCGCGGATCAGTAGAGGATGCACTCGTGATCGTCGATCACGCAATTCGAGCGCATCCGGAGTGTTTCGGGAAGCTCGAACGCGTCGTCCTGTGGGGAAAATACCTCCGGTTGCGAACCCCGCAACCCGGTCACGGAAGGCAAGGAGCCCGGCCAGAGGATCGGGAGATAACTCCGGCGGGGCGTGACCGTCCGGAACGCGAGACACCGACGCACCCAGGCCCCCGGAACAGGTGTGTCCCCGTCAGCCGTGTGAACCATCGACGACGTGTTCAGGAGAGCGCCTCGGGATTCAGCAGATCCATGGCGTCGTATTGGCCGGCTATGGCCAGCTCGATGTTCCCCAACGCTCGCGCCGCGATCCGTTCACAGGCTTCATGAGTGCTGCTGCCCAGGTGAGGTGTCATGACGCAGTCGCTCAATGTGCGCAGGTCTTTGGTGGCAGACTGCGGCACGTAGGGCTCTACCTCGAACACGTCGAGCGCCGCTCCGCCCAGGCGGCCGTCGTGCAGGGCGTCGTACAGGTCGTTCTCGCAGAGCACGGCGCCACGAGCCGTGTTGATGAGCCACGTGTCAGGGCTTAGCCTGGCCAGACGCTGTGCATCCATGAAGTGGTGGGTTGCGGGCGTGGCAGGGATATGGAGGGTCACGAAGTCGGCGTCTTTGACGGCCGCGCCGAAGTCGCTGAGGATGGATGCGAAACCGTGGTGCTGGCAAAGCGCTTCCGTGTCCACATCACGGATCTCGTTGCCGATGACCCGCATGCCGAGCCCGAGCGTCGCGATCTCCGCAACGCGGCACCCGATGCGACCGCAGCCGATCACCGCGAGTGTCTTGCCCTTCAGTTCGCACCCGACGCGTGTCGCCCACTGTCCCTTCCGGACCTGTGATGCAAGCACTGTGGTGTGTCGCGCCGCGGCAAGCATGAGGGAGATGCAATGCTCGGCGACCGAATCGTCCAAGGCGCCGGGTGTGTTGGTGCACAGCAAGCCCCTGGCCGTTGCCAGTGCCGTGTCGATGCCCTCGTGACCGACGCCGAACCGTGCGATGACGCCGCCGCGCGCCAATGCGTCGTAAAGCAGGCCAGTGTAGGCGTCGACTCCGACGATCGCGTGTGTCGCTCCCGTGTCGATGATCCTGCGTGCGAGTGCAGCTTCGTCCCTGGGGGCGGAGATACACTCCAGGCCGTTTGCCGACGCCGTGTCAAACACGGTCTGCGCTTTGCGGAATTCCTTCTCGGTGACAGCGATCCGGATCATGTCAACGCCTCCGGGCACGCTGCCCTGTAGTTCCCGATGATTTCCCTGAGTCATGCCTGTTCGGCAAACGCTTCGACGAGTGCGACGGCGTTTTCGGTGGGGGTCTCGGGCTGAAGAGGCTTGGCCGGGGCCAGGATGAACCCGCCGCCTTTGCCCATCTCACGGCGGAGCTTGCGTACCTCGGCACGTATCTCGTCCGGCGTGCCAAAGGGGATCGTGCTCTGACTGCCCAGGCACCCGTAGAAGGCGATCTTGTCTCCCCACTTTGCCTTGAGCTCGTAGGGGTGCATGCCGACCGCCTCCGGTTGGCAGCTCTCCAGGGCGTCCAAGCCGATCTCGATGATGTCGGGCATGATCTCAGCGACACTTCCGCAACTGTGCGAGATGATCAGCTTGCCCTGGCGATGGACCTCCTCATAGACTCTGGCCCAGGCGGGCTTGATGAACCGGCGCCACCGTTCCGGGCCGAGGATTACGCCGCGTTGGTCCCCCCAGTCATCGCCGAACATGATGGCGTCAGCCGGTATGTCGGCGCAGAACCCGACCATGCCCACGTACAGATCCGTGAGCCTGCCGACCAACTCCTCGTAGAAACCGGGCTCGGCCACGGTGTCGATCAGTGCGTTCTCGAAGCCGCGGATGCGCCACGTCTGTTCGAAGATGCCCCACCCCATCCCGATGACGTGGCAGTGCTCGCGATCCTCGCGTATGCGGCGAATGGCGTCCTCCTTCCCCGGAGCGACGGGGTCGAGGAATTGTCCGAGTCGTGGGAACGTGTATCCCGCGAACGAACTCTCCGGCAGAGCGGGCGTCTCCAAGTGCCATGGACGCTGGTCACGACGCCAGATGGAACCGAAGATATCGGTGCCGTGCGTCTCGCTGATGGGTTCCTCGCGGATAGTGCTGACACTGAAGCAACCGGTCGTGAACTGGCGGAGCGTCTGACGCCACTCCGATCCGCCGTAGTGCGCGGTGACTCGATCGGCAACGCTTTGCTCCATGGGCAGCACGTAAGGGATCACGGGAGTCTCTTCGTGGCGCAACTGTGAGAGGACAATCTCGCGAGCGGTCATGGTGTTGGCTCCTTCTGTCGGTCCGACTAATCCCGGCCTCAATCCCGATCTTAATTCCAATCCTGATCCCAATTCCCTCATCCTGTTTGTCTGCCGATTCCTCTGCGTTCTCGTACCATACCCGAGGACGTCGTTAGCGTAGTCGGCGAGGTTGGTATCAGAAGTCGGCCGGGAGCTGAGATCGGGATTGGAACTGGGATTGGGGAGGGAAACACGGGAATCAACGTCCATTTGGCAGTGGCGGGGGCTCGAATCGACGGCCTTGCCACTCGGCCAGGATCTTCAGGTACAGATAGGGGTCGGGCCACGTCTCGGACGGCTCGACCACAGTCGTCTCGGGCCATTCGTTCCAGCTTGTGACCATGACGATGTCCGCCTTGGCGTCCTCAGCGGCGCGCAGGTAGTCGCGGAGCGTCTGCCCGTCGCGGCGGGGCATGATGTAGGGATCGTCACGGAACCGGGAATTGTCGTGACCGGGATGCACGGGAAGGAGCATCCGCGTGCCAGCGTTGTGGGCGAGTTCGGTCATGTAGCGGAACTTCCCGGCCAACTGACCGTACTCGTGTGCCCGGAAATTGCTGAACGTACTGTAGAAGGCAAAGCAATCCACGCCCGGTGCGCCGAGCCACTCCTCGGGGATGCGCTTCACCTTGTCCTCCTCCCCGGCGCGAGCCGCGGCGTGGTCGTGGGCGATCTTGTCGACGATCCAGTAGACCGGGCCGACCTTGGACTCGACGAACCGCTTGAGTTCTGCGAACTTCGCGGGATCGAGTGTGGGATTGCTCGCCACCTGATAGAGGTACAGGGCGGGTTTGCCGTCGATGCGCAGGTAGGCGCGGTTGCCTGCGTACTTCGTCAGGACGCGCACAACCATGTTTTTGTACCACGCGAAGTCGTTGTGATACTGCGCGCGCTCATCCAGAAGCGCGATCTTGAAGCCATGCTTCTCCGCAGCTGCCAGGATGCCCGTCTCGAACGCTGTGTCGCGTCCTTTCACAGCGTCCCACCAGCTTACCAGAAAACCGTCGATTCCCGCCGCCTGGGCGAGTTTCACGTGCCACTCGGCGATTGCGGGATCCGCACTGTCGTACAAGCCCGCCAACGGGTAGGCTGAAGTTGCCAGTGGCGGCTCGCCCGGACGCTGTGCGGCTTGTGCGGCTTTGTTCCCGACGGCTTCCTTCCGAGTCCAGTTTGACCACGGCCATTGCGGGTGATCGCCTTTCCGGTACCACACATAGTAGTTGGCGAGAAGCATGGGTCTCTCTTCCTGCCTGTCCTGTGCGGACGGCCCTGCGTTCGCGAGAGACGTGCAGCTCAAGCCACACGCGAGCAACGCGAGCCCTGATCTCTTGCGTGAGAAGCGTTGATGTTCATTTGCCATGGTGTCGGGAACTGGCGCTCCCGGGGCGCTCTTGTGGTACGCAGTGCGGAAGAAGGCGTGTTACGATGTCGATACGGATAACCCGCGTGACGTGGCTGCGCAAGCTCTCCGGCGGCACAACGGCCGGTATGCCCCGCTTACCGAGCGGGTTCGAGACTTTCGAAGCGGTACTCTCGCCGCAAGGGTCTATCGCCGGGCGTGTCGCAGCGAACGTTGAAGGTCACTTCCCACGTTGCGGATTCCGCAATGTAGTCGGTCTGCCAGAAGTCGTGGCCGTGCACGGACTGGTCGACGATCTGCCATCCGCCTCCGGGGGTGCGGACGTGGAGCCGGGGGGCACGGTGGGTGCGGAGCCCGCAGATGGTGAGAGGGACGTATCCCAGGCCGCCGGTGATTGCGAATTCCGCGCGGTTGTCCACGGCGTCGATACGAACAGCAGGGAAGCTGCCTCTGAGTTCGCCTGTCACGACATCGATGCGCCGGTCGTTGCCCGCCGCTTCGCGATGGATCATGCGCCAGGTGTTTTCGTGTTGTCTCAGGGCGGCTCGGAGATTGGCGTTCGGCCCATAGTACTCGTCGGCCTGCTGAGGAACTACCACGTGCTCGAAGACCGCTTCGACGTAGTCGCCGGGCATGAGGCGGGTAACACCGTCGGGGGACAGGATGTCGATGGTCGAGGTGTTCTTCCCCCGGGCCTTTACACCGTGCTCGGCGGCCCACGGAACGGCATCTGCTCCCCCAAGCCGAGCTCGCCATTCACGGACGATCAACCCTCGGTTCGCCCAGGCACCCGCTTTCGATGCATCGCGTGACACGGCCTCGTGCAACGAGATCCACGGCACGCGACCAGCGCACTCCAGCCGTTCTGTCCGGTACGAATTGCCGCCCCATTGTGCGGGCCACTCGCGTGTGAGGCCGTCCTCGTTGCCGATCGCCATCTTGCGTTCACCCGTGTAGCTGTAGGTGTCGGCGCCAATCTGGAGGATGACAAATCGCGAAAACTCGACGGGGTCGGCGACGTCCATGCGTAGCCTGTAGAAGCCGCGCGTGATGTCGTCGGATCGACTGAGACTCACAGTCGTCTGATGACGGATCACGCCTCCGGCCAGTTCGCCGGCGTAGGTGACTTCGGTGAGGCACGGACCTTGTCGGTGGTAAACGGTCTTCATCCGTTCCGGCGACGCCCACTTGCCTCCCATGTCAAACAGCCGGAACGTATCGCCGCCACCTACGTTGTTCGTCCAGACCCACTGCCGCGGTTCATCGCTCCTCATACCATTGACCATCAGCGGCCGGACATCCGTGATGAGTGCGTCCGCCTGCGCACGGTCGGGCTCGTAGCAGATGCTCTCACCCCACGATCCGATCGCCGACTGGTCCCAAAGCTGGTTGCTTCCCCAACCGATGAGGCAAAGCTGAGCGTGCGAGGCGGCCGCAACGCCACCCCAGTGCGCGTAGGCAAGCGTCAGCTCGAACTCGACCTGTGAGCGCGCGGGGAGGCGGACCACCGAGAAGCCGTGGAACCATGGTCCTTCGTGCTCGAGCCGGAGATCCCCGGCACGATGCCAGTTCTTGCTGATCTGTACCGGGATGCCTGTCGGATCGCCAGCCGTGTCCCTGATGATGGCCGAGATGCCGGTGATCGACATGTGACGTGTCTTGGCAAAGAGCAAGCGTGCGGGGTATTCGGCTGTTGTGGCGTTGGCAAGGTGCAGTCGCACCCGTTCGATTCGGTCGTTGTGTTCCCCTTGTTGCGCTACCGGGTCCAGATCGATCCGGTGACAGGCGAGATCGGGCAAGAAAGCAACCGGCAGTGCTCCACCGTTGGCCATGTCGGTGGCCGAAATGCGGATCTCCGACTCGGTCGCAGTCGACTCGGGGAAGGGCAGGGGAACCACGATGGCGGCCCGGGCCGGACGCTCAGGCGTCCATGGTGTATCCGCTTCAGGACGGACGCTCTGCTCGAAGACGTGCTCCGCGGCGCACAGGCGCACCGCTATGCTCGCGTCTTTCCATTTAGCGCCGGGGCGGTCTGGCTGAGATTGCCCCCGGGGGTCGAAGGACCATTCACGCACCAGGCCATCGTCGGACGGGCTGTTCTCCGGTGCCGTCGCCAAGGCTTCGATCACGTCGTCGGTCAGAGCACGGCGATACAGGCGCACTTCATCCAGAACGCCTCGGAAGCGGTAGCCATCCGCGCTGCCGTCCTGGCGTCGAGCGAAGGCAATCGATCCGGGTACGGGCTGACGTGTCTTGCCCACTACTGTGGAACCGGCCGGTTTGCCGTCGACGTACAACCGCATAACCTGTCCGTCATAGCTCATGGCCATGTGATGCCACTCTTCTGTCTCCAGCCCCAGGTCATACTGCCCCTGCCGCACGGCGGACACGACATGCGTGTTGTCCTTCCCTCCGCCGATGTTGAGGAACGCCCACGGCACGCCCTGGTTGCTGGCCGTACGTCCGCCCTCGCGGAGGGCGATCCCGAAATGCCCGTCAATCCACTCGTTTCCGCCCTTGCAGATGAGCCACGGGTAATGCCGGGTCGCCCGATAGTCCGACGGGGGGTAGACCCAGAACGCAAGTGTGAACTCCGCCGGATCAAGCTCCGGCGTGTAAGAGGTCTCGAAGTCGTTCTTGCCGCTGAAACCGTACCCGCCGCCGACCTGGCCGAATGTGGGACCGGCGACGATGGGCAGCAGTTTCGGCCGCGCCTCAAGCAGCAGGGCGAGTCGATCCGGCCACGCCGTCGTCTCGAGACGGGCGTCCACGGCGAGTGCCGAACCGTCCTCGGCACGGAACCCCAAGTCCGTGACATCGGCGCACTGCACGAAGCGGCCGCTTGCGATCAAGCGTGGGCCGACGTGCCGACCGTGTCTTCCCCCGCCGATACAGCGGTACTCCTTACCGTCAACCGTGATGTTCAGCGCAAGGTCCGCAGGAGGCAGTGCCCGCCAGAGAGCGTTGTCGGTCACGGCGGCTCCGGCATAGCCGGCTGTGTCGTGCGACGCGCCGAAGTGCGGGATCCGCATATGCTGCGTATCCAGTACCATGGCATAGTGTCCTGTCTGTACGCATCGCAGCCAGGTCGCCCCGGGCACGTGTCCGGGGAACCCGTCGGCCCACCACATGTGTGTGTGATCCTGGCGCAGCGGCATGCAGTCCGAGGTGTCCACGAGGCGCAGTGTGTTGGGGGCGGCAATCGTCGACTGGTTCATCAGGCATCCGATCAGGCCCACGCCCGTCGCAACAGCCCTGGCGACGGCGAGGAATCTGCTATTTGTGAGTGTCTTCATGCGAGACGGGCCGCTCTGTAAGCCGGCTCAGACGACCTCCAGTCCGTCCCGATCCGGGAGGGGAGGGAAGAGGGCTGCCGGAAGTGTCTGGTACCAGTAGGCGACCGAACACACGTCGTGCTGTCCCGGGAAGTAGCGCCCTCCGCTGCGCCAGCCGAGAACCTGGATCGTGACCCGCAGGTCTCTCCTGAACCGGACCGGATCCATCACGTGCCAGCGATACATCGCGTGGCGATGCTGCGAACTGTACGTGCCGTCGGGACGAATGACCTGGTGCATCCCCATGTAGGGCCCTGAGTATTCGGTATATTGGCCGTCCACATCCCAGTTGTAAGAGCCGCCGAAGTAGTCTTCCGTTCCCGTGCCGCAGATGGTGGGGAAACCAGTGTCTCCGTCCAGGTAGAATTTGATTTCGCCTTCGCCCCACCAACCGTTGTTGTTGATGCCCCAGCCCATGGACGTGCCGACATAGTGGCCTTTCCCGCTCACGCCGTCCAGAATCGTGTAGACGTCCCCGTACGGAACGGGGTTGACGCGGCGAAACTGAGCGTGGAAATAGGCGCAGTCGTCCGGCACGTCGGTCAACGTGTAGTTGACTTGGTAGAACGTGCACTTGGGGTGGGTCGGATGCAGGTTCTGCAGCGTGATCCGGCAGTGTTTGCGGAACGGCATTTCCCAGAAACAGTTGAGTGCCCGATTGGGGTTGACCGCCACAGGCAGCGAGTTCACGCGCACCAGCGGGCCGCGCGTGCCACCTTCCTCGAACCGGACCCATGGCGCGGCGAAGAAGTCGCACAGGGGCGTCTCGACTGACGGCTGCTCTTGGCCGTCCCAG
>JGI10211J34971_10004475_pt1 | contig 11072 bp, 8 predicted proteins | sample Etolagsediment_FD_34971 | JGI IMG/M metagenome (IMG submission 34971)
GCCTCTCCGATACCCGATGGAGCCCCGACGACATTGATACAGTGGTGAACGCCGTAAATCCGGTAGACGTACGCGGTTCCCGGCGCCCGAAACATCGCGGCGTTTCGTTGTGTTTTGCCGCGGAATGCGTGGCTGGCCGGGTCGCCGGTAAGGTACGCTTCGGTCTCGACGATTATTCCTCCGATGGCACCCGTCCTGCCGTTGACGTCGGGCACGCCCTGCTCGTGGATTAACAGTGTGCCGATGAGTTTGCGCGCCAGTTCCAGCGTCGGAACGGAAAACCAGTCGGGGTCGGGTTGGATTCCTGGTACCATACGGTCAAGAGATATCACAATTGCAGAGTCCACCCAAGCTGCACTACAGTGAAGCCATGATCCTCCACGACTCCGAACCGCGACCATCGTTCATCGAGTACGGAATTGATATTCCGATACTCGGGTCCAATGCACAAAAAACCGTCGAGAAGCTGCTGGCTATTCCGGCTTTTCATCAGAGGAAAGCGGAATGGTTGATCGAAAAGCCGTTGGGCGAGGTTACACGGGAACAGATTGAACGCGTGCATGACCGGGAGTATGTGGAACGGCTCTTTGGCGATGGCTGTGATGATGAGATTGTCCGGACCTATGAGCTGGTGAATGCTGATGGAACGTTTCACCGGTACGATCCGGACAAAGCGCGAATCCCGCTGCGTTCACTCTTTTCCCGGGCACGAAGGAATGCTCAGGGTACGGTGGAAGGCGCACATATTGCATACAAGTCCGGGTTCTGTTTTTATCTTGGGGGCGGGATGCACCACGGCAAATCTGATTACGGTGAGGGCTTCTGTCTGATTAATGATATCGTAATTGCCGCGAAGGACATCCAGGTGACAACCGGCGTCGAGACGGTCTGGGTTATTGATGTGGATGCGCATAAGGGTGATGGAACCGCGGCTCTCACCGCGGACGACCCGACGATCGTAACGTTCAGCCAGCACATGGCTGCCGGATGGCCGCTGGACCAGCCGGAAGTGTTTGCCGATGGACGCCCGAATCCTTCCTATACGCCAAGTGATATCGATGTCCCGATCGCCGAGGGAGAGGATGATCGATACCTGCTTGCCTTGCGGCTTGGCCTGGACCAATTGAAACGATACCCCAAAGCGGGCCTCGCGATCGTTCTTGCCGGATCGGACCCGTACGATCGGGACGAACTCCCATCGGCGCGTCTTCTGCAGCTTCCCTCCGCACAGATGCTGCAGCGGGATCTCCTGATTGACGCGTTTCTCCGAAAAGAAGGCGTTCCGGTGCTATATGTCATGGCCGGGAATTATGGTCCAAACTCCTGGGAAGTCTATACGCGATTCCTTACGCATATTCTGACGCGGCGACTAACGGCGTAACGGTTCCATACATTCCAGAAGTCGTCGTGGAACCCGGCCCGGTTTTCCCGTCTCCCTGGAAAGGAAGGCGCCAATCTGGGTCGCTTCGGCGCAGACGATTCCTCTGGAAACGATTTCTGCAAAGAGCGTTACTTTCGCGGTCCCCACGGACTTGATCCAGATATGTCCTTCGACCGGTTCAAACATCTCGATCGATCGCCGATACCTGATATCCGTTCGCATAAGGACGGGAAGAATTCCGTCGTTCATGAGGTTTTCGAGAGGGTAGGAACGGTTCAATAATGAAAGGCGCAGATCTTCAAGCCAGCGAATGTATACCTGATTGCTCACGTGGCCGGCGAAGTCGATATCATAGGTCTGAACGACGAAGTTCAGACTGGTAAGTAGGGGTTTCTGTTCCTGGTTATCCTGCTCCAGCATAATCCGGTACCATATAACAGTGATTCTCATTTTGAAACCTCAAGAAGGCTTCAAAATGAGAATCGTACTGAAACTCCGCAGGATATGCGCCAATGCTCGTCGGTTTGAGAATTACTGCTTATAACGCGCGCGTTGACAAAACAAGGTGCGCTTGAGTATAGTTTCGCGCATCCTGGAGAGGTGTCCGAGTGGTCGATGGAGGCGGTCTTGAAAACCGTTGTGCCGCAAGGTACCGTGGGTTCGAATCCCACTCTCTCCGGTTTGTAATGAAAGCGGATTGCCGGTTCAGGAGAGGTGCGAGAGTGGCCGAATCGGGCTCCCTGCTAAGGAGTTGTACCCTTTACGGGGTACCGTGGGTTCGAATCCCACCCTCTCCGTTTTGTGCCCATAGCTCAGTTGGATAGAGCGTTAGATTGCGGATCTAAAGGCCGGAGGTTCGAGTCCTCTTGGGCACGTAAAGATTTGACCCTGTAGGTTTTTAGAAAGAACCTACAGGGTTTTTTTTATGCCCGCTGCCCAAGAGGACTCGAACCAGATTCCTGCGATTGACACTCCGGCAACCGCATCTATATACTTTGCAACCTGTTAACGATGACGAGGAGTAATTGATGAAGCGAACCTATCAGCCGAGTCGCGTTAAACGCAATCGTAAGTTCGGCTTTCGCGCTCGTATGAAAACACGGGGCGGTCGGCTGGTTCTTAAACGCCGTCGGGCAAAAGGCCGGAGCAAGCTGTCGGTGGCTAATGAGAAAAAGCCTTACTAAGGCCGAGATCTTACGAAAACGAAGTGATATTCAACGCGTTTTTCGCAATTCACGTATTTTTCGAATCACAGGACTCCACCTGCGGGTAACTGAAAACAGTGCCGGGTGGAGTCGTGTTTTATTTGCGGCAACGCGGGCTTTTTCTACGTCAGTTGAACGAAACCGGGCACGACGACTTCTTCGTGAAGCGTATCGTATCGAAAAAAACAGGGTTCCACCCGGTTACGATTTGGTTTTTGTGATTTACCCGGGGCCGTTTGGGTTTCGGGAACGTCATGCACAGGTAATGACACTATTAACGCGCGCGGGAGTAATTCCGGACGCATAAGGATTTCGCATGGACAAACAGACACTTCTGGCCGTCGTATTGTCAGTTGTCGTAATTTCGGCCGGCTTTATGATACAGAACGCTCTCTATCCCCCGCAACCGGTGGAGCAGGCTTCGCCTTCGCCGGCGGATGCAGCGTCGCCAACAGGGACACAGGATACGGCGGTTCAATCGACGGCGACAGGCTCGGGTACCGACTCGAGCGTCGTGCGGCAGAGTACCGTTGCAGGCCGCGGCCCGGTCGTCGCGGTACCCGACACTGACATTTCGACGGCTCCGGTCGTATATCGAAACGACCTGATGGAAGTGGTTTTTGATCCGGCCGGTGCACGAGTCGTTTCGATCAAACTTCTTAAACACCCGGATGGTGATCAGCCCGTAGAAATGGTGTGGCGCGAAGAGAGCGAACGCGGTGCGTTCGAACTGCATTTTGGCGATTATCAGGCCGTACCGGTTATGGATACCTTCCGACGAGTTTCGACGACTGATTCGAACGTTATTTCGTTTTCTCGAGATTTTTACGTTCAGGGAAATCCCGACTCCCCGTTCACGGTTGTTCGCTCCTATCGTATGTACCCGGACGAGTACATGTTCGAGGTTTCCGTTGAAATCCAGAACTCCGTCAACGAGTATGTCCCCCTCGATTTCTCCGGAATCAGCTATTCATTGACGTACGGCCCCCAGATCGGTCCGAGTTACGCCGAGTTGGACAACAGGAATGAATACCGGCGCTTCTCCTATTTCCTGGATGGGAAACGGAAAAATATCCGGACTCGTCAGGAAGATGTCCAGCGGGTAGACGAACGGGTGCAGTGGCTTGCCGTAACCGGAAAGTATTTCGCGGTAATTGCGGTTCCCGGAGCCACTGATTACGGATTCGTCGTTTCAAATCAGACACCTGAAGGTCTTCGCGACGGCGCGCTGCTTGCGTTTGAACGCCCGGTAATCCGAAGTGCGTCCAATCGCGACGTAATCCGTTTCTTTGTCGGTCCTAAAGTAAGCCGCGTTATGGACCGGTACAATGATGCCGAGGACAACGCGCTTGGTGTCAGGAACCTTGAACTGAATCAGGCGATGGATTCACGGGCGCTCTTTGGCTGGCTCGAAAGCATTCTCAAATTCATGCTCCAGATGATCTACAAAGTGATTCCGAATTATGGGTTTGCGATAATCCTCCTGACGATCATCGTCAAGATCCTGTTGTTTCCTCTTACCCATAAAAGTTACGAGAGTACCAGCAAGATGCAACAGTTGAATCCGAAGATTCAGGAGTTGCGGACGAAGTATAAAGACAATCCCCAGAAGATGAACGCCGAGATGGCGGCGATGTACAAAAAAGAGGGTGTCAACCCAATGGGCGGTTGTCTCCCGATGCTGATTCAGTTCCCGTTTTTTATTGCCATGTTCGGGTTATTCAATAACCATTTTGACNTGCGCGGCGCTTCGTTCATTTCCGGATGGATCGTTGACCTCTCAGCTCCGGAATCTATCTGGAACTTCGGAGGGTATGCACTGCCCCTGTTAGGGTGGACGGATCTGCGTCTCCTGCCGATCCTGTTTGTCGGCAGCCAGCTGCTCTCAAGCAAGTTGATGCAGACACCGACGACCGGCGCCGATAACAGCCAGATGAAAATGATGCAGTACGGAATGCCGATCATGTTTTTCTTCATCCTGTACAACATGCCGAGTGGTTTGCTGGTCTACTGGATCTTTTCCAACGTTCTTACCGTTGCCCAGCAGTACTACATTAATACATCGAGAAAACGCCATTCTACGGAGTAAACATATGGAGAGAGAATTTGAAGGTCGGACCGAGCAGGAGGCGATTGATACCGCCGTCCGTGAGCTTGGAATTGAAGCGGAAGAGATTGAAGTAGAAATCCTTGAGAGTCAAAAAAGCGGCCTCTTCAGCATGGGAAAAAAGGTCCGCATACGCGTGCACCTTCCCGGGGAAGAACCGGGGGATGTCGACGGGAATGTCGCCGAGTCGGAATCCGCGCCGCGATCGTCGTCGCCGACCGGAGCTCGGAGTCCGGGCGTCAGGCTCCCCGGTAGCGCCAATGCCGAAACTGATTTTGAACATGCCGTCGTCGATTTTATTGGAACGGTTACCGAAATGATGGGCTTTCCCGCAACCGTACAGATCATGTATCGGGAAGAAGACAAGATCGGAATGCGACTCGATTCCGATTTCTCGAATATCCTGATAGGACGGAAAGGAAAAAACCTGGACGCACTTCAGTTGCTTGCCAACGTAATGGCCGGGCGGATTGAAGAAGGTGCTTCCAAGATCGTTCTTGATTCGGAAGGCTACCGGTTACGACGGGAAGAGAGTCTTATCAGCCTCGCGCATAAAGTCGGTGATCAGGTAAAACGGACAAGAAAAAGTAAGCTTCTTGAACCGATGAACCCCTTTGAAAGAAGGTTGATTCATACTACACTCAACGACATCGAGGACATCGGAACGGAAAGCGAAGGTGAAGGGTTGTACAAACAAGTACGCGTTTTTTACCGGAACAACCGTTAAGCTCTGTGGATAGTCGGTGGATAAACCGGGAACTCGTAAACACAGATTAAGTAGAACAGCGGTAGATTTTGCGATTTTAGAGAATATTGCCGCTTGATAAGGCTACATAGTCCGTGTTCTGTCTACTAACCGGGGAATAGAATCGATATCCGGGTGGGGATAACCGGTGGATAACTGTAGGAGGTAACGATGGTTTTTGATGAAGGCGTGCGGTATCAGAAGAGCCATGAATGGGCAAAAAAAGAGGGAGACCTGATCGTTTTTGGCATCAGTGATTATGCACAGGACGAATTGGGAGACGTTGTTTTCGTACAGGTTCCGGAAATCGGAACCCGACTGAAGAAGGGCGAAGCGTTTGGCGTGGTAGAAAGCGTCAAAGCGGCCAGCGATCTGTACATGCCGGTTGGCGGTGAAGTAGTCGAAATCAACGACGTACTGGAAGATACGCCGGAAACGGTGAACGAAGCTCCGTTTGGTGACGGTTGGATGCTGAAGATCAAACCGGATAACCCTGCCGAGTATGATGAACTGATGGACGCCGCCGAGTATAAAGCGTTTACCGAAACGCAATCGGAGTAAGATCGACAGCTTTCGTCGACGGTAACAAAAAATAGAACGGACGAAACCCGGCTTTCAATGGTCGGGTTTTATTTTGCCCCCATTAATCATTACACTATTTCAAGTAGAGAATAGACCGGGAATAAGGAGAACAGAAAAGATGGCAGTAACGGATATCCACGCGGGAAACACGGTAACGACGGTACCCGCATATAAGATCAAAGATATTGAGCTTTCGGCGTTCGGCAGGAAAGAGATGCGAATGGCAGAGTACGAAATGCCCGGTCTCATGGCTACCCGGGAAAAATACGGACCGCAGAAACCTCTTGCCGGTGCTCGCATTACCGGAAGCCTTCATATGACGATTCAGACGGCGGTACTCATAGAGACGCTGGTGGAACTCGGTGCCGACGTGCGCTGGGCGAGTTGTAATATTTTCAGTACCCAGGACCACGCTGCTGCTGCAGTGGCGGTGGGGCGGCCCGAAACGGGTGGAACCCCCGCGAAGCCCGCCGGGATTCCCGTATTCGCGTGGAAGGGAGAGACCCTGGAGGAGTACTGGGAAATGACGCTCAACGCGTTGACCTTCCCCGGCGGAAAAGGCCCGAACCTGATTGTAGACGACGGTGGCGATGCGACCTTGTTGATACACAAGGGGTATGAGCTGGAAAACGGCTCGGAATGGGTACATGAACCGGCCGACAGTCATGAGGAGGCGGTAATCAAGGCACTCCTCAAGCGGGTAAATGCGGAAGACCCCCAGCGGTGGCACCGGGTTGTAGCTGAGTGGAACGGGGTCAGCGAAGAGACCACAACGGGCGTTCATCGCCTGTACCGCATGGCCGAAGAAGGCTCGTTGCTTGTTCCGGCCATCAACGTCAACGACAGCGTTACCAAGAGCAAGTTCGATAATCTCTACGGATGTCGCGAAAGCCTGATTGACGGGATCAAACGCGGAACCGACGTGATGATAGCCGGGAAAGTCGCGGTGGTATGCGGATATGGAGACGTCGGAAAAGGCAGCGCGCAGAGTCTGCGCGGTCAGGGTGCACGGGTAATCGTAACCGAGATTGATCCAATCTGTGCGCTTCAGGCGGCGATGGAAGGATTCGAAGTCAAGACGCTGGAGGATGTTCTTCCGATTGGTGATATCTATGTCACTGCGACGGGAAATCGCGACATCATCACGTTTGATCATATGAAAGCGATGAAAGACCAGGCGATTGTCGCCAACATCGGCCATTTCGATAACGAGATCCAGGTGAGCCGATTGGACGATTCACCCGAGGTTACCCGGGAAAATATCAAACCGCAGGTGGACAAGTTCACGTTCGCGGACGGACACAGCCTGTATCTCCTGAGCGAGGGAAGACTGGTGAATCTGGGGAATGCCACCGGACACCCGAGTTTTGTGATGAGTAACAGCTTCACCAATCAGACACTCGCGCAGATCGATCTGTGGAAGAATCGGGAATCATATGAGCCGAGTGTGCGTACGCTCGACAAAATCCTGGATGAAGAAGTGGCGCGGCTGCATCTGAGCAAACTTGGCGTGAAATTGACCCGCCTGCGGCCCGATCAGGCGGATTATATCGGTGTATCGGTCGATGGACCGTACAAACCCGAGTTTTATCGGTATTAGTCCGGGCATTATTTGTACGGCTGTATTTCCACGGAGAGAGAATGATGAGTACACAGAGACACCTTTTTACGTCCGAGAGCGTCAGTGAGGGTCATCCGGACAAACTCGCCGATCAGGTGAGCGACGCGGTCCTCGATGCCTGCCTTGCCGATGACCCGGAAAGCCGGGTTGCGTGCGAAACGTTCACCACAACGGGGCTGGTGCTGGTTGGGGGCGAGATCACGACGAATACGTACGTCGATATCCAGGAGATAGCACGCGGTGTAGCAAAGCGGATTGGATACAATGACCCCTCGTACGGGCTCGATTATGAATCAATGAGCGTGATGAGCGCTATCCACGCGCAGAGCGCGGATATTTCCCAGGGCGTGAGTGGTACCGGCCTGAAAGAGTATGAAGGCCAGCAGGGCGCCGGTGACCAGGGGATGATGTTCGGTTACGCATGTGACGAGACGCCGGAACTAATGCCCGCTCCGATCATGTTCGCGCACAAATTGTTGCTCCACGCGGCGAAGTTACGGAAAAACGGCGAGCTGACGTGGCTTCGGCCGGACTCCAAGAGCCAGGTCACCATCGAATACGAAAACGACCGACCGTTGCGGATTGATACAGTCGTCATCAGTCACCAGCATGACCCGGACGTACGTTACGAAACGTTGCGCAAGGATGTGATCGACAAGATCATCAAACCGGTTCTTGCTCCGACCGGCCTTCTTGCAGACGATACGCGGTTCTTTGTGAATCCGACCGGACGGTTTGTTATTGGCGGGCCACATGGTGACAGTGGGCTGACCGGCCGGAAGATCATCGTGGATACGTACGGTGGGATGGGGCGTCACGGTGGTGGCGCGTTCAGCGGCAAGGATCCCTCCAAGGTGGACCGGAGTGCAGCCTATATGGCGCGATATGTCGCAAAGAACGTCGTTGCGGCCGGTCTGGCGCGGCGGTGCGAAATTCAGCTCGCGTATGCGATTGGTGTACCGTTTCCCGTCAGCGTGATGGTCGACGGTTTTGGTACGGCAACAGTATCCGAGGAGCGTATCTCCGCAGCGATCCAGAATGTGTTTGACCTCACTCCCGGAGGAATCGTTCGGACTCTGGACCTGAAGAGACCGATCTACGGTGCAACGGCGGCGTACGGCCATTTTGGCCGGGATATATTCAGCTGGGAGAAGCTCGACAAAGTGGAAGAACTGCAAAAGGAAGCTGGATGAGGATTCCCGGTCGGCGTGTCGCCGACTTTTTTACCGGATCAGGTACCGTTTTCAGTTTCGAATTCTTTCCGCCGAAGACGGAAGTCGGCTGGGAAAAACTTGCGTCTGCGATTAAACAGGAGTTTCTGCCGCTGGAACCGGCGTACGTGAGCGTTACGTACGGTGCGGGAGGGTCGACGAGGCAGCGGACTCACCGGATGGTTACCAGGATTCAGGAGGAGTTCGGACTCACCGTCGTAGCACACCTGACCTGCATCGGTTCTTCCCGCGAGGAGATCGAAGGTATTCTTTGCGAGTACGACCGGGCGGGAGTCCATAATATTCTGGCGCTTCGCGGTGATACTCCGGGAGGCGAAACGCCGGCCGGAGATACGCCGGCCGGTGGTTCCACCGCGGATTTTCCGCATGCCGCCGACCTCGTCTCGTTTATCAGGAGCCGGTATCCGCACTTCAGCATTGGTGTCGCCGGCTTTCCTGAGGGGCATCCCGCCGAACCGAACCGCTTGAAAGAGATGCAATTCCTGAAAGACAAAGTCGATGCCGGGGCCGATTATATCGTTACGCAGCTATTCTTTGAAAACCGCGATTATCAGGACTTCGTGGACCGGGCACGTCTTGCCGGTATTGATGTACCGGTTGTCCCGGGTATTATGCCGATTACCAGCAGAACCGGATTGAACCGTATGGCCGATCTGGCGGCGGGAACGCGCTTTCCGGCTCCGTTACTGCGGGCACTCGACCGCGTTTCAGATGACCAGGGGGTGGAACGCGTCGGGACGCATTGGGCAACGGCCCAGGTTGCGGATCTATTGAATCGTGACGTACCGGGGATTCATCTGTATACACTCAACCATTCCCGCGCAACCGTTCAGATATGCAGAAACCTTGGATTGCAGAGTTACCGGTCAGTAGTGATGCCCGAGTCCAAAAAAGAGCTCTCTGACCTCTGAAGAAAGGGGGCTGGCGCCGTCTGCAACATCCCGGAGGTCTACGCCGTATGACGCGCGAATAAAGAGGCTTCTGGCAAAGAGCGGGAACCCGACTACTTCTATTCCTCCACCAAATCGCAGATCCCGTTCCATATCGAAAGCGGATTCATCAGAAAAATCACCTCTGAGGTCGCGAACCAGCGCGGTATCCAGAAAGACTCCTGTTTGCGCTTCGAATAACGGTTTCAGTGTCCAGATGGTCCGAACGGCATCCAGGTTCAAAAAAACTCCCAGATCGCCGTTCATACGGTCATTTAAAACGCCACGGATATCGTCTGCGGCGTTATCCTGATCGTCTTCTGCTCCCGAGAGGAGATAAAAACTGGTGAATCTTGCGCTCAGACCCGCTTTGGACCACGCTTTGTGCCCGATTACCGAGAAACGAAGGTCATTTGACCATCTCCGGTCGAATGTTTCGAAACTGTTCCCGTTGGTGATGCGAAGCGTTCGACCGTTCCGGTAGTTCCCGAACCAGTTGGTTCGTCCGGCGTTGAGTGTATGATCGAAGCCGACCGAAAGGCCATCGCGATCATCGCTGATCCCGCCCGGTTTGTAGTTGGTGCCCGTATAGAGGTCAGGCGCCCACGACAGGTCTCCGAACGTCGGAACGGAAACGCCGGTATTGATACCGGTTTCCAGATCGACTCTGCTCCCGAAATACGAGGTGTCGTCGTACTCGTCGGCCGAGTCATAGCGATAACTCTGCGTATATGAAGCGATCCACGTCTGTTGAAGCCACGGAAAATCCAGGCCCGTTCCCACATCGAGGGAGTACGCGACCTCGTCACCCTCAACGGTTACCTCCTGATCCATCGCCAGCCGATAGCGCTGTTCCCGTATTTTTACCGGGATTGAAAAATTCGCGCTAACCGAGAATTGATCGGTGTTGTCTTCCGTACGCTCATAATCGAGATTCAACTCCAGTTCCTGGAGCGTTCCAAAAAAGTTATAGTTCCGTCCGCGAAGACTCAGCAGCAATCCGGTATTTGAATCGTACCGGAAATACGGGAGGAGAAAATAATTCCATGTATCCCGCGTGCGAATGCGCACCAGTACTTCACGAGTCTGAGTTACTGGATCGTCGGGCATAAGAAAATAGAGAATGGATGCGTCGTGAAGGACGCGCTGGTTTATCAGGATCTGCTGCTGATCGGCAAGAAAAAGCAGGAGCGATCGTTCGTCGGGAAAAACCTGCCCGATCGCGATATCCAGCCGGTCTTCGATTGCCCAGTCGCGGGAAGCACCTTTT
>JGI10211J34971_10004477_pt1 | contig 11070 bp, 5 predicted proteins | sample Etolagsediment_FD_34971 | JGI IMG/M metagenome (IMG submission 34971)
TTCACGCCAGGGGCGAGACATTCGCTTTCGACCCGGGGTACCAACCGAAGGAGACGCGATTCCACAACACCGTGCTCGTAAACGGAATCGGGCAGGGAAGCGATGAGGGCGAGTACGATGTCTACGGCAAGACCGAGAAGGTCCTGGAGTTCGACGGTGCGTGGGCGATCGTCGGCACTGCGGTCGATGCCTTCCCCGAACGGGCTCAGGTGAGGAATGCCCGCCGCCAGTTCCTCTTTGTCAATGCGGAGACCCCCTACCTTGTGATTGCAGACGACTACCGCACCAAATCCGATGACACCAGCGAGTACACCTGGTTACTGCACACGGATAAGAACAACGCGATCCGCCTCGGGGAGAGCCCTGACACGGCTTTCATCGAGGGCGCCCGGCGCGGCGCGGTCTGCATGATCCGTTTCATCTGCCCCGACGAGGGACTTGAGCTGTCCGAGACCAATCTCAGTGAACAGAGCTTTGAGCGCGGGGCAAGGACCTTCTCCTACGCCCGGTTCTTCAAGGAACTGCGTGCTGCGCACAGGTCGAAAAGGGCCAGGATCATCGCCGTCCTCGCAGCATCGGACACTCTTGCAGACCTGCCTCGTATCCGCTGGACAGGAGACTCCGAGGATATGCGATTGGAAGTTCAACCATCCCCGGGGCGAACGGACCGGATTCGCATAACACCCCAGACAATCGAGTTCGAGAAGGACGCTGCAATTGAGCGCCAATAGGTCCCGCTCCGGTGTTTGCCGGAGGGAGCATCTATTACGCCTTCTCCGTCCGTTGGCGACGGAAGAAGGCGGACGGCGTTCTGAACGAGGGCGTGTATGTCGCCAAGTGTGGCCCGACCATGATGGACGACTGGGAAGACATGAACGGGGGGAAGCACAGCCTGCCCATCGTCGACTACTCGCCGTTCCTGGTGGCCAATCCCGAGTCGTTCAACGGCAAGGGCAGCAGCGGCGGACCAAACCTCGCTGTGTCGGACAATGGCGACATCGCCGTCAGCTACAGGAGTCGAGGGGGCGACAGGAAGTTCGACTACATGTACACTCGGGCCGCGGGCGACACAGAATTCACGGAGCGTCACGGTCAGGAACACCGGGGACCGACCCGGGAAGGAAGTCGTGCAGATCTACGTGCGGGACGAGGTGGCTGTCGGTGTCTATTCAGAGCGAACGGCCGCAGGTGACGGCCGCACAAGTCTCCATGTTCGTACCCAATCGTACTGGGTCGTCCTCTGTTTCCACGTTCCGCTCTCTACCAGGCCGCCGTTTTCGGGGATGGGGTTCCAGTCGTAGGTCTCGATGGCCATCTGGATGTGGGCGGGTACATCCCATTCGATGGGCGGGCGGAGCGTGTAGGCAAATTCCCCGTCCAGGAAGAAGAGGATCTCCCGGGGCGACTTCCACCACGCACCGTAGACGTAGTAGCGTTCCCAGTTCCGTGTCTCGGGCTTCTTGGCCTTTTGCGTTCGTGCCTCCTCGGGGTTGTAGCGATTTGTGCGGCGGATGAGGTTGGAGTGGAAAATCTGGTCCCAGTGTCTTGCCCAGTCTGCCGTCTCCTCGGTCGTTCGGCCGACGCACTCCTGGATGTCCAACTCCAGCTTCTTTCTGTGACGTATCCTGACAGATGTGGTCTGCTGCGGTTCGAAGGCAAATCGGATCAGACGTGTCCGGCTTCTGCCTGTCGAGTCGAGACGTATCCACGCGCCATCGACCAACGCCTCGAGCGCCAGCGACTTCAGCAGCTCAACTGGCACGGTGTTGGTGAAGGTCGGACTCACCCTCGAGTCTTTGCGCATGAGGATGTTCCGCTTCACGTTCGTATCGCACTTGATCTCGACTCTTGACAGGGAGATGGGCTGCTTCCACTCCAGAACGACATCTGCGGGAAGGCCTTCTGACTCCCAGTGGTGGGCCTGGCCGTCCATGTCTCGATACATCCCGTCGGTGAGGAGTTCCGCATCACCCGAGGACGTGGAAGAGGCCGTGATGCGGGCTTTCCGGGCCAAGTCGCCCGGGGCATTGGCTGGGCGCTTGGGGATGAACGCATCGTCTCTGAGCAGTTGCTCCTGGAGATCGTCGATGTGTTTCTGTCCGAGTCCGCGAGGACCGACTTCCTTCTCCAGGCACAGGGCGGCGGCTGTGCCGACGGCCTGCCCCATCAGTGAACAGGTCGCGATGACGCGGCTGGACGACAGTGCGATGTGCGTCTGGCTGATGTTCCGCCCGGCAAACAGCAGATTGGGGATGTTCCTCGAGTAGAGGCAACGGAACGGGATTTCGTAGACTTCCGCGAAGTTCTCTTGGAAGTAGCTCGGAGGTTCAGCGAGATTCTCGATGCCACCGGGGCAGTGTTCGTCCAGGGACCATCCGCCGTAGGCCACGGCGTCCTCGAAGTGATGGTGTTCGAGCAGATCACGTTCGGAGAGGATGTAATCTCCCATGAAACGGCGGGATTCGCGACGGCCCGGCAGTGATCCGACCCAGTCCAGAGCGTGGTTTCCGGCTTCCGGGAACTTGCCTGAGTTCTTGATGTAGTCCCATACCCCGTGCAGATAGCCCATGAGCTTGTGCCGATTGACTTCCTGCTCTGCGACGATGTCGAATTCGCTGCCCACCTCGACGATAATCTCGGTCTCGGTGGTCAACTGCCAGCAACGGGCTCCCGCAATCGCTGACCCGTCCATGATCGCCTCCATCGCCGACGTGTTGAGCATGAGCTCGATATTGGGTTCCCGGACCACGAACTCGTAGAGCACGTGGTCCCAGACCGGGTAGGATTCCTGCGGGCTCATGAAGCGGTTGAGCAGTAGGATCTCCTCGATAATCCCCGTCTCTCGCTCGGGGATTCCGCCTCTCAGGTGTGTCACGCCGTTCACGTGGACCCGGATCTCACTGGAGGCGTTGCCGCCGAGAACTGGACGATCCTGGACAAGGACGGTCCTTGCTCCATTCCGGGCCGAAGCCACGGCCGCGCACATGCCGGCCAGTCCGACACCGATGACGGCGACCTCGAACTCAACGGTCTTCTTGCGTACTTCGCAGCTCATTTGACCCCCAGGAGCTTCACGTCAAAGGGCTGCATGGTGAACTCGACCGGCTGCGTGACGCCAGTGATCATGTCGCGGCAGGGCGCGTCCGTCTCAACTTCGACAATGGCGTGGCCTTTGCCGAGGTTGATGACCAGCATGATCTGGCCACCCTCCCACTGGGCCGTCCGCCAGACACAGCCGGGTAACCCCACCTCATTGGTTTCCGTGAGTGAGACTGGCGGCACGATCCCAACCTCGGCAAATGTCGCAAGCAGCTCTGCCGAGTCAGTCTCCGCGACTCGATGCACTGTCCCTTTGCCCGGCCTCAGTTCAGCACATGGGCGTCCGTACTCGTCGTGTTTCAGGCTGTTCTCGCCGACGATAAAGAGCTTGCCGCCTTGAGCCAGATAGCGCTCGAGTGCCTGCCGATCACTCCTCGTGATGTGGTCGGCGTGAGGAACAACGATGAGCGGCCACTGTCGTGTCTCCGCCGGCTCGGCTTCAGCGAGGACACGCCCGGTTACGAAACCCAGGGGTAGACCGCTGTGGTAGAGGGCCTTGTACGTCTCATACAGACGGTCCATGTAGATCTCAGTCTGGATGGCGGATGCCTCGGAGTAGAAGATCCTGACGTATTTCGGCCGGGTTGCCAGAGCGACTATTTCCGGCGCGAACGCGTTGAGCTCTTTCATGGTGCGGCCGTAGGCGTCCATGACCAGCGGCTGAGTGAGATTCGACGCGAAGAACGCGCTGCCGGACTTCTTTGACAGGGAGCCGTCAGCGTTCCGTGACCAGTACCAGGTTTGGTTCATGCCCGTGCCATGCAGGTGCGCCAGCCACAGGGCAGCCCGCACGTACTCTCCTGTCATCCTGGGGTCGCGCAGATTGGACGTGCTCAGGCCGTGCCACTCGCTGTCGAAGATGAGTTTCCCGGGACTGATCGAGCGGAAGAAATCGAGAGGCAAGGCCTGTTCTCGCCAGTTGCAGGCGTAGCGCTCCGGCCAGGTCTCCTTGTTCTTCCAGTGCGGGACGGTCACGACCTTTGCGTCGCAACCGATGATTTCCTGCAGACGCACCAAAGCCTCGAAGTCCAGCCCGTGGCACCGGTCGCCGCCGGCGAACTGCCCGGGAATGAGTTTGATGTGGGCTTTGGCAGCGGGGTCGTGTCTCCGGATCTCGTTCCGGAGGAAAGCAAACCACTCGGTGATGCGGTCCATGTTGAATCGGCACCAGTCGACCCAGATCGGTTTGCCGCGCAGTTCGCTGTCGATGGGGATCTCGATGGTCACATCCCCGAACGACGCAAAATCAGTGCCCCAGAGCGTATTGAGTGCGGCGATGTCAGGGTGGTGCCCTTCCAGCCAGACGCGGAACTTGGCTTTGGTCTTCTCGGACACGGGGCCCGTGGCCCAGCCCTTGCTGCTGGTGTACCAGTGCGGCTCGTTGGTGAGCATGTAGCCGGCCTGACTGACCCGTCGGCCCTTGAACTGCGGCACGACGTCCGCCAGCATCTCCGCCCAGAGCGCTCGAGCAGCTGGATGGTCGGTATCGAAGCCGGTGTAGTGGTGTCTGCCATCCGTGATTTCGGGGACCTTCTCTATCAACCACTTCGGGACGGGCTTTTGCCCCAGGAAGATATAGCCGAGAGGTTCGCCGTCATCCGGTTCATAGCCGATGTCGGGCTTCTCGCCCTCTGCTCTGATGTGCGGCAGGTGGATGTACTTGCCGCCGATCACGCCATAGGCCTCGTTGAGTCTCGGGTCATCGGGTTGCCAGACAAACGTCGACGGGAAGACGGGCCGCCCTCCCTGGCGGTAGTAGCCGTCCTTCTCGGTTAGGGCGGTCATGTCAATATCGATCGCCGGCCGGCGTGCCACTTTCCCCTGCATCACATCCGTCAGTTCCTGCTGTGCCGCGGTGAGAATCTGCACGACATCGCTCATCTCCAGGCCAGGCAGCTCACGGGCGTGTCGCGGCGCATCCGCCTTTGCCCGCCACCAGCTTGCGATGGCTGACTCCAGTTCTTCCGGATGCTGCCTGTCCCACTCGGCATAGGTCAGGAAGAGCTCGGCCGTGGTGATGGTAACCTGTTCCCGGGCCGCGTCAACACCCGCCTTCTCCGCCTGAGCAATCTGGTCTCTGAAGGCTCCCAGACGCCGCGTCGCTTCCCGCCGGAGCACGGCATAGTCATGCGTTGGTTCCACAGCCTTTTCGGCGTCTCCGATGGCTCCGGAGCGGCTGATGCATCCGGTTATCCCGTGGATCATGGCTACTCCGGCTATGACGATCGGCATTGTTCTCATTTGACAGTTCTTCCTCAGAGTGTCGCGGGCGTATCGTCATCGGGACTCCTTCACGTCAACGGCAGCCAGATCCGCATGTCGTGCTGACCGCGGTTCAGCCAGGCGTAGTTGGGGATAAGGCGGATGGGCAGGCACTCACAGGCGCTCTGAGGCAACTCGGCGTAGAGCATGCCGGTCCAGTCAGGCTCACGGCGGCGGCACGCCGTGCCTTCCAGAACGGTGATTCCGCCCAGCAGATCCGGCTCGTGTGTCGCCGTCAGTTCCATATCGTGCGGGATGTGAATCTCGTGGACGGGCACGCCGTCGGGCAGGTCCGCGGCTTCGAGGCAGTAGACCACCGGGCCACGCATCACGGCGACCTGGTTGTGGGCCTGCTCCACCTCGGGGTGGGCGAGCATGAGCCGGGGTCGCATAGGCAGATTGAGTTCGATTGTGTCGCCCGCAGACCAGCAACGTCTCAGCTCGACGTAAGCACCGGGTGTTGCATCGACAGCCGCGCACTCGCCGTTGACCTCGAGCGTGGCGGAGTCGGCCCAGCCCGGGATTCTCAGGTTGACCGCGAACTCCGCAGCTGGTGTTTCTTCTATGGTGATCGCAATCGCCCCGTCCCACGGGTAGTCCGTCTGTTGTGTGAGCTTGACCGTGCCGACACCGGCGACTTCTGTATTGAGCACACTACTGCCGTAGAGGTTCACCCAGACGCCGCCGTCGGACAAGCTGTAGGCCCATTCGTGGGTCTTCGCGAGCGTGCGGGCGACCTGGGGCGGGCAGCAGTAGCAGTGGAACTCGGACCAGCGCTGGCAGCTGTCCTGACTGAGTGCGGGAGTCCACTTGCTGCGGCCGAGAGGGTTGGTGTAGGTGAAGTTGATGCCGTCGAGATTCATGGTCGACAGGGCGCTGTTGTAGAGGACGAGTTCCATGATGTCTGCGTACTTGGCATCGCCGGTGAGTTCCAGCATGCGCTTGTTCCACATGCCGTTGCCAATGTTTGCACAGGTCTCGTTGTAAGCCGTGGCGTTAGGCAGGTCGTAGACACGGCCGAAGGCCTCGTGGACCATGTCGGTACGGGGCGAAACGCCATGGTGGTAAGGTCCGACGGCACCGGTGATGGTCATCTTGCCTTCGACCATGTCGTGCCAGATACGGTCCAAGGCGTCCAGCAGCTCCTTCTCACCGGTTTCGGCTACAACGTCTGCGGCGCCGCACCAAAGGTACGTTGCCGTGACGGCGTGCCCGACGGCCTGCGTCTCTTTCCGCAGTGGCACACGGTCCTGATTCTGATCGCCTTGGAAGGTGGTCTTGCCCCACGCGCCGCCGCTGCCTCCGGCCCAGCCTCTGACCGGCTTGCTGCCGCGCATGTCAACGAAGATACCGGCCAGTTCGAGGTGGCGAGCGTCGTCCGTCACGCGGTACAGATCGACCAGCCCCATGATGTTCGAGGGGTTGAAGCCGAAGTGGACCAACTCCTCCGGTCTGGGCTGGAACAGGTCGTAGAGGTAGTCGGCCGCTTTGCGCGCCACGTCCATGAAGGTCTTCTTCCCTGTGGCCCGGTGGTGAACGGCCGCGGACGTGAACAGATGTCCGAAGTTATACAGTTCGTGGAGCTGCGGATGTGCCCAGCGCTTCTTGGCCGGGTTGAGCTGGGTCTGGGTGTTGATGTACCCGTCGTCGCACTGGGTCTTGCCGATGAGGTCGATCCAGTGGTCCATTTCCCGATCCAGTTCCTCATCCTCGGTGAGCGCGTAGACGTGGGCCATGGTCTGGATCCACTTGTAGCAGTCGCCGTCGCTCCAGTTCGTGCCGCGGTGCACGCCTACTTCGAGGCCGGCTCCCACGCGGAAGTTCGACAGGCAGGCGGAGTTGTCGGGGTGTTCGAGCGCCGCCTTCATTCTGGGGATGACCACGTCGTGGCAGAGCTTGAAGCGGTCGGCCCAGAAGCCGTCGGTCCAACGGGCTGCGGTCATCGGGGTTGGGTGAAGGCGCCGATGCGGCCCAGAGCTGTTCGGGCCTGCTGGTGTTCCGTCCATGATCACAATGGCTCCTTCAGTGCAATGTCCAGGAAACGGAAGAGACCGCAGGGCACAGTGACGGTGACGCGTCCGGGATTGGCCACGTCAAATGTCTCCCTACTCAGGACATCGGTCATTGTCGTGGGTAGGACCGTATTGAATGTGACAGTGGCGGTCTTGGCGCTCGGATTGAGGTAACCGCTGTCGACAAGCGTGAGTCGCAGGTGCTCCGGTGCGGTCTGTGCGCAGACCCAGGCGACCCCGCCCGACACGGTCAGCGGCAGAAGGTCGGCGCGTTCTTTGATCTCGGCCGCGACCTGCTTGTACATGTCGCTGTTCGCTGCGTAGGTCTTGTCGCTGTTGCCATCGATGTAATCACGGCCGTTGGTGAACACCTCCTTCATGATATCGCGGTAGAGGGGATGCAGGTACTCAACGAGCTTCCTGCGGTGGTCGGATGGCGCGGCGTGAACGCCGTTCTGAACCGGAGTGATCAGGGCCATTCCCTTGTCGAAGGTTGGGATAAACTCCTGCCGGCGCTCTTTGGCCCCGAAGGCGAGGGTCGAGTAGTCCCACGGCGTCGGTTTGGCGGCCATCCAGGTCGCGTTCATCCGGCTGAACACCATGGGATTGGCCGCTTCTTCCGCAGCATCGTAGAAGACCGTCCACTTGGTGTTCGTGCCCTCCTCGATGTAGCGTGCGTCGGGATCGGTGATGCTGAAATGCACGGGCGAGAAGCTCACTATCTCTTCCCGCCGGGGCACGTAGAGGGCGCCCTTGGCGATGAGCTCCCAGAACAGACCCATCGTCTCCGGATCGGTATAGGTGTTTTGCGTATAACGGGCACCGTAGGCAAGGCTGTAGACGATGGTGCGCAGGAAGTGGTTGGGCAGTTTCTGGTAGGAGTGCTGTCGGGAACGGTCGAAGCTGGGGTTGTCGCGGGAGCAACGCATCCCCCACGCGTCCGTAACGCCACTCGCCCAGAGGCCGATGCGACTCGCCAGGCTCATGTCCTGCGTCTTGTCGGTGGTTTCTTCCATGCTGGAGATGAACTCGCTGCTGAACTCGCCGCTCAGCAGGCGCTGCCACGCGGGAAGATGGACCGTGCTCAGAAAGAAGATATCCTTGCTGCGCAGCACGATTCGCCCGTTGCGGGACTGGGCGTACTCGGCGAGGGGGTAGAACAAGTCCTCCAGCACGAACCCAAAGTCTGCACTATGCCCGCTGAGTTCCGGCCAGACCATGACCGTGTACTTTCCGCCAGCCGCGTCGATGATCTTCCTGTAGGTGCTGGGCTGGTAGTAGTACGGGTCGTTGCCGTGTCCGGCCCAGATCGAGATGCCCTGGGCACCAGGGACCTCGAACCCGGGCAGGAAGGAGGTCACGGCCTCTTCCTGACTCAAAACCTGCTTCATACGCTTGTCGACCCGGGAACGGTAGTTCTCGTTCCCCAGCCCGATATCCGGCTTGTCTCGCCAGTCGGTGGTCTCCACGTGATTCCAGGGGCAACTGCGTTTGGTTGACAGGAACACGGGGCTTGCGACGCCACTGTCGATAATCCGGGAAGCTACCGGATGGGTTGGGTCAGCCGCCGTTACCAGCACCGGGTCTGGTGCGCGCTCCCACACCGGCGGCCGGAAGCTCTCGAGCTGGGTCCGAGCAGAGCTGAAATTCACCTTCAGTGCCCGGATCTTGCCGGGAGGATCGAGCGTGCCGAAGGCTGACCTCCATTCCGGGTGCCGGGGATCCAGGATGTGAATGGCGCTACCGCCGCTCTGGCTGCTGCCCAACAGGATGCAGTCGTTGGTCGGGTCTCGCCACATGTCGTTGAACGCAAGGGGGCCGGCGATGGTCTCCTTCCTGGCTCCATTGAAGTCAGGCGGAAGCAGGACGACGTGGTCGCCGCTCAGGAAGAAATACCGGTAGCTGCCGCCGACCGGGATGGTCGTCGTCTGCGTGACGCGGTATCCGTTCGGGCCGATATCCTTGAGATCGTGGTGCCGAGTCGCGTCGGTCTGCAGGTTGATCTCCATGGCACGCTGCGCGGACAGCTCCGACGAGCCCATCAGCACGCGGTTGTTGCCATCCTTGTCGGGATCCACCACGGTCAGATAGCCGATGGCGCGCGTATAGGGAATCGCTCGGACCTTGACCGGCTTATCACCGAGGAGACCGAACTCATAGAGTTCGCCGCTGGCCTGCAAGTGATTATGGAAGCCGAGCATCAGCAGGTGGTCCGTTCCTTCAGGCTGGGGGATCGGACGCAGGAAGTTGACGGCGTGCCCCTTGCCGACCGGACGCCCCAGATGCTCCTGATCCCGTCCCCAAGGATGGAGATTCGAGTAGGTGGACGACGCAACGGCCTCTATCAGGCGGCCGTCCTTGTCGAGGTAGTACACGTTCAGATCGAACCCGCCACAGGCGACATAGGTGAAATCAGGGCCACGGACTGTGCACACCGCGTTCATCGGCACATCGTTGGGTTGGAACGCTTGGGCCCAACACCGCTTGCCGTCGGCAAGATTCAGGCAGTGGACGCTGCCGTCGGCGAGCGCGGCCAGGATCTCGTCGTTCCCGTCGCGATCCACGTCGCCGCACCACAGGTCGCGCACCATGGAGCCGGTCAGGGGGTTGGGCTTGTCCCACAGCATCTTACCGGAGTAGTCCATGGCCAGAATCGTGCCCTCGTAGCTGGCGCCGACGATGATACTGCGGCCGTCGAGCATCCCGGTCCGAACGTGGATGATGGTGTAACCCGTGTCGATGCTGGTGATCGGGAGTCCTGCCCATGCGGACGCAGACACCATCAATGCCACTCCGGCCAGCGGGATCATCATCCGGATCACCCTGGAATTCCTCGTTTTCTGCGGTACATGGGTCATTGCTCGTGTCCTCCGGAGAGACGGGCGGCATCGTGCCAGCCACGTTCCTCTGCCCTGGCTCTTTCGGGGCTGTCGGGATCCGTTGCGGAGGCGTAGAAATCGGACATGACGCGCTTCGGACCGTTCTCATACCCCCACAGGTACTCGCCGACGGCCTCCACGCAGCGCCGGCCGAGGTGGTGGGGAAGCAGAGAAACGAGAGGATACCCGGTCTTGTCTCGATACATATCCAGATGCCGGAGGAACTTCTCCTCGGTGATGGCACCCGTGTCGTTGCCGCCAATGTGATCGAGATTGATGAGCCTGCCCGGGCATGACTTGTAGCAGACATCGTAGTGCGCCTTCACGCGTGCCGGCCAATCATAGGCGTCATTCAGCCACACGTCGTTGGTCCGATTCACGTCGGAGAACTTCGCGAAGAAAATGTCCGGGACATGGAACTCCATCTCGATGTCGGCATCGATGCACTTGGCCGCCCGGTAGAGCTCCTTGTGGATGTGCAGCATGTCCGACTTGGTGTTGTAGGACATGTCGATCTTGAACTTCATCACCCCCAGGCCCCGGAAGCGATCGATGACCTCGGCGGCATAGCCGAAGATGTCGGCCTTGGGGTTCAGCCAGCGCTCCGCGGTCGTCCTGTCCACGTTCCCGCCGACGCTCCAGGCACCGAGCATGTCGGGATAGCGCTGTGCGATGGTGCTGGCGTGATGGACCTTGGGGAAGCCGATCCAGAGTCCGGGAGTGAAGCCCTTCTCCCGGATCATGTCCATGGTCTTCTGAAAGTCGGGAAAGGTCTTCGGGTCGGGATGCCACGACCCGTAGCCCGACTCGATGGTGCC
>JGI10211J34971_10004478_pt1 | contig 11069 bp, 19 predicted proteins | sample Etolagsediment_FD_34971 | JGI IMG/M metagenome (IMG submission 34971)
TATTCACGGACGCACAATGGAAGTGGTTTGCAATCGAATCGTGCCGACAATCTAAGTCTGTGCGTGATCTTTTGCTTGAAATGAAACCTATGGCTGAGCAGATTAACTCTGACAGTCGCGAAGTGTTTCTGTTTGGCGTACTTCCTAATTGTGGGCTTTATGGTTCAGTCAGTCCTAACGGCCAATCTCACACCTAGGCTCAAGCGAGACGCGGGGGATCGAATCCCCTGCCTAGGTTTGGTCACTATTTGTGGCCTATTTGTGTTCTTTAACAGGTGAAACTTCATCATGACTGCAAAGTATCATCACACGCAACAATTGCGTCTCAAACATCTCGAAAACGGCGAACTATTCAGGTTTGTCGATGACGTTCGTGTTCCTGGATTCACCAACTTTCATGGTGAATTCGTGCAGGGCGAACTAATCTATTCGTCCAACGTTTCCTACAAGAAAGTGTCAGCTCGACGCATTCAAGCTGTCGAGTGTTGGATTAGTGGCGATGTCAACATCCGCCATAAGTTTATCGACCAGCCGGTAACACTTAAAGCCGGTCATTCTCAACTTGCAGTACACACAAACGTCACTCCTTTCTGATCATGCTTTACATCAACCGCAAGTCTGTGAATCACCCATCTCAGGGTGTGGAAACTGTCGATGAGTTTCCTACTTTTAAGGAAGCTAATGCGATGCTCAGCGAGTATCAAATGACTGATTATTCTGCAACGTATTACATCAGCAACCGTTCGACTAAAGCATGGCGCGAATCTTAAACTAAGGCTCAACACATTCGTAACAGAGGTTTCTAATGATCACCATCAAAACTAATCATCAACCACGGGAGTTGAAGTATATCTTCGACTTCACCGAGGCAGAACAGAAACAGATCCGCAATCAATACGATTGGATGAACGATGGGGATCTCGCTTGTAACTTTGGGTTCTTTAAGTATCGCGGAATGTATCACCACCTTCAGGACTTCCTGAAGTGTAGTGACACACAAAACGATGAACTTAGGAAGTGGGATGGTTACTCAAACGATTCTTACTTCAGCGGACTTGTTATCAAACTCTGTGAGGATAATGAGTCTGTTATTGTCGGCACTTACTATTCTTGATCACCATGGGCACACCAATTCTCCGCTATCAACTCGAATTAACTGACACATTCGGTGGTGAGGCTAACTATTCATGGGTTTGTCGTGAAGAAGTAAGCATCAACGCCAACTATTCTGGCCCTTGGATTGTCCGCAAGGCTAAGGAAGCCATGGGGCTCACTGGAATGCGTGGCAAAACCGATGATTATGGTGACACCATTCGCGTAGATTTTCCAAACTACAATCAAGTCCTTTTCATCACACTAATCTCATGAACCGCACCATCGACACAACCGCAGCAGACGAATTGCATCTCTACGCTGTCAACTTTGACGGCGAAACATACAACACTGTTCTTCACACACTGCTCAAGAAATTCAAGCAAGGTGTTTACGATCACGATCGTGCTATTGGTTACATCAGTCGCTATCTGATGACACCAGCAGCTAAACAATATGTCATCGACTGTTGTTCTAAGGGCACAGTTTGGAATGACATATTCCCTAAACCTGAGCGTGATTATGCTGCTGAGACTTTGGCTGAGCAGCTTCATTCTGAGTTCAAACTGGGAGCTTACGAGTGACATTTATCATCACTGAGTTTCTAGAAGTGTTCTTTCGCTTTGTATTCAGGGCAGTGCTGATTCATTTAACTATGAACGGCACGCCTGATCAAACTGAACAGAGCTACATTTACCAACAACAACCACCTTCAATCCAACAACTTCATTCATGACACCACGCATCAACCACCACATCGTCATCACTGACGAAGAACAATACATGATCGTCAATGCGTTGGCGTTCTTTCACGCCAGCTTTGATTTGAACCGTGATTGTTCTCTGTCCTGTCTACACAACGAATGGCGAGACGTGGCACTTGACACATCCTTGCCAGCTATGGATGCACTTGCCACCAAAATCGCAATCCTTTAACTGACCCATGAACAAACCTAAAGGCTTTATTCTGCAACGCGGAACATCACCAATCGACGGCAATCCGTTTGTCGTCATTATGACAATGAGTACCACCAATCGTAAGACTGGTGACATGATTCAAGTGTGGATCTTGCGCGACGATGTTAACCCTGTCGCAGCAGTTGCCACGGGTGAAGACATCAGTGTGTGCGGAGATTGTCCGCATCGCAAACAACCTGACGGCACACGTTCATGCTACGTCAATGTAGGCCAGGCACCTAATAGTATCTGGAAGGCATACAAACGTGGCAGCTATGGCAAACTGTCAGACTTGACGCCTGAGATGTTACAAGGGCGCAAGATTAGGTGGGGTGCTTACGGTGATCCTGCATTAATCTCACCGACACTATTCACAACCATTAACGAACACTCTGTAGGGCACACCGCATACACTCATCAGTGGAGAGCACCGTTTGCACAGTGGGCACGGGGTGCCATGCAGGCATCCTGTGATGGTTTGCAGGACTATCTCGAGGCGTCTGCCCACGGCTGGAAGACGTTCCGCGTAACCCCTAAAGGTGAGCAGGGCAGCCACGGTAAGCAATGCCCGGCAACAGTAGAGAACAGTCAGGCTCAGTGTGCAACCTGCGCACTCTGTGAAGGTGATAAGGCTGATATCTGGGTTGAGGCCCATGGCACTGGCGCACGTTACGTCAATCAGATCTGAATCCTTGCGCCCGCTCACACAATAGTCTAAACTATCTCAGTTCACACCTAACAACATGAACATCAAAGCATTCCTGGCCTTTCTGGCCGTCATCATTTGCTGCTATCAAGCGGCAGAAGTTCCCGGTCTCGCCCATAGTGGTGGAACTGATCGCAATGGCTGTCATGCTGGTTCCAAAGCCTACCACTGCCACTAATCAAATCCTGTCATCAATGCCTTACATCAACCGCCGAACAAACCACAACGAAATCGAAACCATCGACGAGTTTATCTCGCACAAGGAAGCTATGAAGATGCTTCAAGAGTATCAAATGGCTGATCATTCAGCTCACTACTACATCTCTCGACGCTGCACAAAAGAGTATGCCAAGTATTGACTAAATCCCAGCGCCTGCCAATACCTCAAACCCATTGCTATGACTGACTTCAGTGAGTAAGCACTTTCACTACAGATCAGGACCACACTCTATTCAACAACTCAAACACGTTATCTACTCATGAAAATCACAGAAAAGTCCAGATTCAATCTCGAAATTGACGAGAAAGAACTACAGGTCATCAAAAACGCACTTTCCGATCACGCATCTCAGTGGCTGCTGTTCGCAACAAAGAGCGAGAATAGAGACATCCAGGAGGGCAGCATGAGTAATTACAAAATGGTTTGTGAAGTTCGAGATCAGTTCAAAGAACACTTCGAAAAACTAATCGACAATAAATAAGCATGATCCAATCACTTCGCATCCGCAAAAACAACTTCGTGACCTTGGACTCATATGAAGCACCAGGGTTACGAAATAAGTTCTCACGAATCATCGCCAAACTGCTTCGAATCTGATGAAGGAACTCTCAGTCCGTGATCTCGTGGCTGCCATTGAATTCACACTCAATGGTATGTCCACGGATCAAATCACTCAGCTACAGGACGACATCTCACAAGCTCAACATCGCATAGAGCAACATAAAGATCAGCGTCCCGACGACAACCATCTCGAGCGCGGTCTTAATTTCCTTTCGTCTATCTCGCTTGCGACGATAGAAAGCAGAATCATTAGCTAAGTATTCTTTTCTGTACTGCTCACGATCTTTCTTAAACTGCCTATTAATTCTATTTTGCTTCTGCGCTTTCCTCTTCAAGTAATCTACAAACTTTAAGTCCATGATCACCTCCAAAGAATTAAACATCTTCCTTGAGCATTGTACACGTGAAACATCGGTGGCCACGCTCACGCTCTTCTTCTTTGTGGCCGAACACGGATTTTACAACTCTGAAGCCTTTGCAGCACGGCAAGCGAAAGTCCCAAAGTATTTGAACATCTCTAAGTCAGCTGTGTCCAGGCATGTAAAACAACTAGAAAAGATGAATTTAGTTCGTTCACAACCTCTCGAAGATGATCCCCGTCAGAACATAATCCTCTTAACTCCTGTGGGCCAAAAACTTTATACACAAATGACTGAGTAATCTCGCCCACGCTGGTATTCTTAATTGAATCCAGAATAAATTAATGATCCTTCCAGATCACGCCATTCAAAAACTCTGCGTTGAGGCAGGAATGGTTACACCTTTTGAGCTTGAGTTAGTTAATCCAGCATCTTTAGATGTTCGTCTTGGTGATAACGTCCTGATCGAAATTGAAGAACAGAAGGAGCTTCACCCTCTTTCGATTACGAGTTATTCAAAAGAGAAGCCTTTTCTTCTCATGCCTGATGAATTTATCTTGGCTCAAACTCTTGAGACTTTCAACATGCCTTCAAATGTATGCGGCCAGTTCGCATTGAAGTCTTCGCTTGCCCGTGCTGGCTTTGAGCATTTGCTGGCTGGTTGGATTGATCCTGGATTCCATGGAAGCGTATTGACTCTGGAGTTAAAGAACGCTCGTCGTCTTCATGAGTTACCTCTCTGGCCAGGCATGAGAATCGGGCAAATTATCTTTAGCCAAACCACATCGATGCCGCTTAAGACTTATGCCGAGACTGGACGCTATAACAAAGACGCGACCGTTAAGGGATGCAAGGGACTCACATAGTGCTATGGCACTATGTTGTACGTATCGAAACTCAAACGTATCTTTTTAAACTCTTCGCGATATAAGGCTGATTTTTGACGGAATGACGCTTCGTTAGCACTATTTAAACTATTCCAATGCTATTTAACACAATGCACAAAGTTAAATTGTTCAAATACAACGACAATTCGTCAAGAATTCTCCTATACACAAAAAGTTTTAAAATTAGTTTATTTGGATTTCCATGCACACCAAGTTATATCGTAGCAAACCAATTGACAAGGGAACCCCCATGATCTATATTTAGATCCGTGGGGCGCCCACGAGCTAACGACACCAACACCACTTTGACCATGATCCTCAATCAATCTCATCTACGTTCTCAAGGTCGCATCGCTGCTGAAGCGTATGACGAATGCGACACTGCTCTCACCGAGCTTAACGACAGCTACGGCATAACGTATGAAGCAGCCCGCACAAACCTCACAAAGGATCTGATCCTTGCTGACGGCGAAGGTTTCGATCTCAGTCTTTACACTGGCAAAGATTCAGAGTTTCGCTTCGAGGACATCAACACCAACATCGTGGTGAAGATCTACAAGAAACCAAGCGAGCACACTAAACTCGATCGGATTGAAGAACGGATTCAGCAGCACGAAACTGAGCTGAAGGTGCTCAAGGCTCGCCGCAAAGCTCTCATTGAGGAGCTTCTCCTTCGCCAGGAGATTCACGAATCCACTGACAAAATCGTTACCGCTTTCACTCGTATCAAAAAATGAACAACGTCTTCCTTCTCTCCTGCTCCATCAGCGCAAATGTGCGCCAAACCACGCAGATCAAAATGGAAGATCTGCAACTGCCAAAGGATGTGATTGATACTCTGCAAAAACAGCAGAGTATGTCTGTGCGTCCAAACCTCTCAGGTTCGCTCAAGAAATGTCTTGACGAACTGAGGCTTCTTCAGCGTCATCTTTACGATGAATATTGCATCCATAACGGTGACACTCATTTTTTGTGCGCTGAGGACTTCGATGAAGCAATGGATCTCATCAAACAGATCCGTGGTAAAGCATCAGAGAACAATGCCATCCTTCGCAACCTCTGGTCAGAAGAGTTAGCTAAGTGGACTAACACTATCAACAGATTCGTAGAGCCTCTGTTTGAGGATCTAAATGATCGTGCAATAGTGCGCGAAGCTTATTTAAAACTGTTCCCTACAGCTAAAGAGTTTGAGTCTCCTATTGATGTCTATGTCGTCGGCCCTCACGCTGTCGATATGGAGGTAGCTGAAACTTCTCAAGATCGTATCGCTGCCACGGCTGCTGCCAATACTGCTGAGGTTTATCAGGCTGCTCAGGATTCCGCCGCTGATCGTGCGCTTGAGAAATGTGCTGAGCTGATTGATGATCTCGATGTTCGTATTTCTTCCAAGGTTGGTGAACGACAGACAGGTTCAGCTAAACGTCGCGGCTCCTGGGAGATTGCTGCTCAAGATCTTTCACTGATCTCACAGCATGTCCCTGGCCTTGAAAAAGCTAAGGAACTTGCGAACGAGCTTCTCAGAGTCGGCAAGATAATGAACGGTGCGATCAACCCAAAGGATCGAGATCGTGCATTCCAGCGTTATCGCGAGATCAAAAATGAGATGCGCGATGAGTTCAAGCAGATTGTTGACAGACGTGACTCCTCTAAAGGAGTTGAGTCTCTTCAGAAGTCTCTTGCTCTCAGCGGAACTTACAAAGATTTGATGAGTGCAATCACCAACGCTGAGTCTGATGAACAACTTGAAGCTCTCATGGCTCAAGTCGATACTGAAGTTAAGGTTTATTCAACACGCATTAAAGATCTACAAAAGCACGTTGAGAAACGTCGTGAACTTATCGCTGCCTCGAATGTCAGTCTTGATGACCTAGTTGCTGAAGTGCGAGAGCTTCCTGTAAGCTCCGTGCAAGACTGTGATTTCTAGAGTCACTCTGCTTCCCTTTACTCCTTATTCAAATGAACAACACTCTCTTCAAGAATTTTCAATCCTTCCGCGCATCCCTCAATCAATCTTTCCTTGAGCGCGAAGCAATCGTTGATGGACTTCTGGCGTCACTCATCACGAAACAGAACGCTTTTCTATTTGGCGTTCCTGGTACTGGTAAGTCTGAACTTGTACGTTCGGTTAGCAACGGATTCAAAGATACGAAATTCTTTGGTTATCTGCTCTCTCCCACAACAGACCCTTCTGAGCTGTTCGGGCCAGTAGCTGTAAGCAGACTGCTCAAAGACGAATACGTTCGCGATGTTGAAGGCTACTTGCCAAGCAGTAATGTTGCTTTCCTGGACGAGCTGTTTCGTGGTAGCTCAGCCGTTCTTAACTCTCTGCTAACCATCCTGAACGAGAGAACATTCAACAACGGTAAAGACACAATTAAGACACCGATTCAATCGATTGTCGCTGCAACTAACTCCTTCCCTTCTGAAGAAGCGTTGCAAGCATTCTGTGATCGCTTCCTGTTCAGGCCCACGGTGGAACTTCTCTCTAAACCAACAAGCAAGAAGATTCTTGATCACTGGGCACTGGGTATCACTCCGCGCCCTGAAGTTGAGTCTGCACTTTCGTTTGCTGATCTCGAAGAATTACAGCGTCAAGCCTCTGAGGTTCTCCCTTCAGATAACTTCCTTGAGGTCTTCTCGTCTGTAATTGATATGCTTGCGACTCGCGGCATCACAATCAGCGATCGTCGTCGCGTTCAGATCCTCAAATTTCTGAGAGGCTACGCAATCGTTCAGGGTGAGAAAGAGATTTACCCTGAGTTCCTTCACAAGACTTTGATTCACATCGTGTACCAAACACCAGACGACATCAGTGTTATCAAAGAAGTGCTTCAGCAGTTGGTTCCTACGGCTGACAAACTCCACAAGGAGATCAAGCGAGCTACCTCTGGTGTGATGGCTGAGTTCCACGCATTCAACTCAAAGAAGTTCGAGACTCTTGCTGACGTTAACGAACAAGTTAAAAAGTTCAGGAAGATCCACGAGGATCTCAACAAGTTGAGCACTAAGGTTGACGGGATGCTCGAAGATACAACCTGCCGGATGACAATGGAAGTCCGCCAACGCTTTGTAAAAACTGCTCAGGAAATTGAAAATGACAAGCAGTTGGTAGCTCGTTCAATTGCAAACCTTTCTAACTGATCATGACAAACCAATTTCAGAATGAAGTCCTGAGGCTCTCCGATAATGAGCCTCTGGTTCTTGCGTGCTCTGCTCTTTGTGACTTCCTTTGGGGTGACTTTGTTCGCGATACATCTCCACGGTGCAACTACTTGATCGATCGTTATGACATCAGAAAACTAAGCCGCTTTGGAAAAGAGCTGTTCGAGCACCTTTACCAAGGCGACAACATCACGCCGATTGTCTCGATCGATGAGGCAGAGCAGTATTTCAGGGATCAGCAAGATGGATTGAACCCTTCTCTCCCTGCTGGTTACAAGCCTGAGAATGCATTCTGGACTGGACTGATGACGGACATCGTCAGCTCTCCAGCATGGGCATCGATCGCGCCACGGTGCATAGGCGATCAATTCAATGCAGGTAACAACGCTGTGGTGATCCTCAACAAACTGAGCGAGATCATCGATGTTCAAATTGAGGAGAAGCAGATTGATCCCTCTGCTTTGGGTCAGATGGCTGATCAGCTGCAGGAGATCCGCAAGCAGTATGTCGAAGCCAAAAAAGCAGGAGACGATCAGAAGGCAGCTGAGCTGAGGGAACAGGGCAAGCAGCTGGGCAAGCAGATCGAAGAGGCCATGAGCAAAGCTAGAGAACAAATCAGGCCCCAGGTGCAGCAGGCAATGGACCGTGCTGACGCTGAGGCATCGAAGCTCGAAGATGCGATTTCAGATCTTGCAGGCGACAATGATGGCAATGGCGAGCACTCTGATCTCAAGTCGAAGAGAGATCTTGCTGAAAAGCTCAAGAGCAACCGTAAGCTCCTGCTTCTAGCTCGACGTCTCGGTGCAATGCGCCGCGCTTGGAACAACCGCAAGCGTGCCCGCCGATCACAGTCTTCCTATAGTGACATAGTCGGCGCAAAGTTCTCTGACTCTGTAATCAATGCATTCCCTTCTGAGATTGCACTTGCCGCCACGGAAGAAGGTCAGGCTTTGTTCGCACTCAAGTACGCGCAGAAAACTATCCTTACTAAAGACTACGAAGCACCAACCAAGGAGCTAGATCGTGGCCCCGTAGTGATGTACGTGGACATCTCGGGATCTATGGCTGGTGAGTTTGAGACGTGGTCGAAAGCAATCGCTCTTGTGGTTGCTGAAGAATCACTTAAGCAGAACCGCAAGGTTTCTATCGTGCTCTTTGATAACAAAATTCAGGAGCGGGTTGAGCTTGAGCCTGGTAAAAAGAATCACAAGGATTTGCTTGACTTTGTTGCCTCGTGGCAAACACGGGGTGGCACTTCTTTCGCCAATGTAATTATGGACGCTATGTACCACAAAAACATTGATGACAAAGCAGACATTTTAATGATTACTGATGGTAATGCTGAAGTCCCTGACCAATACATTCGCAAAATCTCACTCTGGAAAGATGATAAGAAAATTGAGTGGAATTCATTTTGTCTTGGTTCTAAGTCAAAAACTTTGGAGCTTTTCAGCGACTCGGTAGAGTTGGTTGACACGGATGACGACGCTTCCTCTTCTGAGCTTTTCCAAAAAGTTCTAATGTGATTTACATCACTAAGAGAACTAGCATAGATGAGTAGAGTCTGATCATTGAACAACTCCATGGCCTACAGACTCGCAGAAGTGTTAAATCAAGTACAAGAAATATCTAAAGACTACAACTACGCAGGAGACAAGACAAGTCTCCTGCAGTTTGTTTATGAAATACTCTTAACCGAGTTTTACGCAGATTTTCATTCCGAAAGGGTTTCGGTCTTTGAACATCGAGATTCCAAAATCGTTTATCTCCCCCAAGCAAAACTGTTCAATGTAGTTATCTATTGCAGTGATGGAGGTGCATCAAGGGACATCAGTTTAAGGTTGGAGGAAGCGCTGTATCGAACCACGGGATGCGAGACGGTGGATGAAGCTAAGAAGCATTTAAGACTTGAGGTAGGAGAGTACGCAGCCATCGCAATTGAAATGTACCACATGCTCACTGAAGCACTAAAAATAAATGCGTGCGAAATGCCGATCTACGATGTTTAATAACAAATCTAAAGAAAACACTAAGGGGCTTTCTTTACAGCAAACAATCCCATACATTCTGTTAGTGGCAATCATTTCCTCATGCATTTCGAATTTTCCATCGGAGAGCTAACGCTCGACAAGTCCGAAGCTACTACCCTTTTTCAAGCCTCAGAGTCTGAGCCGACAATCAAGATCGATCTATCTAAGCATATTGATGCTCGATACATCGACAGTCAAAAACTATTCAGTTTAAGCGTACAAAAAAAGAACCCTGCACTCGCGGCACTAGCAGCGAAGATGGCTATTGAGGGAGTCAAGACACCATCCAAGCGCACATACCGCAAAACCGGAGATAAGCGGATAACTTCCCTCGAGGTAAGCCCGATGGAGCCCACGGATGTGCTTCACACCATTCTGAGTACTCCTTCGCTTAAGCATGTCGGAGCAGCCATGATCCTGCACGCTCTTCAAGAGAGAAACGATCAGACTATTCGTGAGATAGCGATTTATGAAGTCAATTACCTTAGCGACTGGTGGCTGATCAAAGCACCTAATTCAGATCTTCTTCGTGGGTTCAAGCGTGTAGATGAAGAGTGGATTCCGCTCAACAAATCACCCGAAGTCGATCGGTGTGATTCTTTCCACGCTTCTCCGATCTACACCGCTCTTCGAGATGGCTTGGCTTTCCTTGTAAAGAGTGGTTTAGTGCTGATGACCGAGGATGTAGCTTTCGGTTCTAACGATCGCGAGCTAACCGGAACTCAGTCACATCTTTGCCGCAAGGTCTACAAATGCTCTTTGAGTGGGCGTGGCCGGGACACAGCTGAGATGTGGGCTGATCCTCTGAATTACATCGCAAAGTTTTGGAACAAACGGAGCAAGTGAGTTAGTATCTGGGGCGGCCAAGCTGCCCCTTTTTTCATGCAACTGCATTACATCACTACGAACGAAAAAGCTGACAAAGCTATTTCTGATCTTCAGGGAGTTAAAAAGCTTTGCTTGGACTTTGAAACGACTGGTTTGGACCCATTGCTTCACAAGCCACGTCTCCTTCAGCTGTGTGACTCTTCCCCCACAATCGTGGATCGAACGATCTTTGTTTTTGATTTATTTAAGCTTGATGATGACAGATCG
>JGI10211J34971_10004479_pt1 | contig 11066 bp, 17 predicted proteins | sample Etolagsediment_FD_34971 | JGI IMG/M metagenome (IMG submission 34971)
GACCTTGAAAATATCGAAAAGGTTGATTTCTCAAAGTCTCAGAACGGTCTTGTTGAAATGGCAGACCAGTTTGATAGATTATCCATGTCAATAGGGAAATTCTCAAATTCAGTAGAATCCATCAATTTGGAAAAGATAAATGCTATCCGTTCACTTTCTTCTTCTGTTGTTCTCTTATCCATGATGGATCCTAATCAGTTCGAAAGTATGATGGAAAAGATCGAATCAAAGTCTGGTGTTTTCAGTCAACTCACAAATGACATGGAAGAGAAATCAAGGAATTTCAAGTCAGTTGCAGTAGCAAGTAATCAATCTCAAGAGGACAGATCTAATGAAATACTCAGTGAAAAATTGGACGCAATGACCGCAATACTAGCAGACATATCAACCGTTGTGGGATCGAAGGGAACATTGAAGAATTATTTGATGTCCATCAGAGAAAATCAGATCGACTCGAATGTGAGATCTGATATGAGGACAAAGAAAATAATCAGAAAAATTGGAGTTGAAAGAGGAATTAACATCTATCACTTTACATATAATTTCGATCCTAATACAATCTATCAAGGTGTGATTGCACAGGAACTTATAGGTACACAATTCGAGGATTGTCTGAAATTGGACAAAAACGGACTATATTCAGTGAACTACAATAAGCTTGGAATTGATTTCAAGAAAGTAAACAATTGACATTCAAATAAATATAAATCTTATGGGACTATATAAGGATATAAAACTTTTTTTTCAATACAGAAAGACAATAAATGAAAATGAAATTGATCTTGGGACCAGATTCAATATCCGAATCGATAATGCAAATCGTATGTACACAGTTCTGAACATACCGGACGATCTGTTCCAAGAACCTTATAATGTGAATAAAAGAGACATTGATACTATCGCACAGAATTATATACGAGAATATGTTAAAGAATTGGGTAACTACTTGAATTCAAAGGGTTTGAGTGAAATGTATGACTACTACCAACCGATACAGAAAGTTGACAAATATTCATATCTCTTGGTCATAGGATTCAAACCGATCGATACTGTTTCTTTGAATAAGTTCTTTTGGAGATTCCTTGTTCCGACCACTAGTATATTAACAATATCCACTTTTTTATATCTTTTGTTTTAAACAAATGATAATCAATAACATACAAAGAAAAAAACTATTATTAAAATGAGCAAATTCTATGAAGTTGATCAAGATACGATCGACACATTTATGAAAGTATTTTCCAAGAAAGCATTTCCAATAGCTGTTGACTTTCAATTTCTTGGAAATGAAAAACAAAAAGAACTTATAAAGATCTCAAAATTGAATGATCAATTTGCATTTCTATTACAGAAACAATTACTTGTTTCATTCAATGAGACTCTTCTATCAGTATTCGATGAAGAATCAATAGACATCTTGATCGAACAGGAAATAGACAAAGTTGCAATTGACACACAATCCGGTAAGATCAAAATGGTCAAACCTGATCTTACAACTTTCTCTTCGATCATAAATAAGTACACACTTGATAAGGTTGCAAGAGCAAATCAAGTTGAAGAACTTTATGACCAACAGAAAAAGGACGGTCACGCAGAGATCCTTTGAAAAAATAAATATATAAAATGAATCAAAAATACATCAATGCACTAAGCGCAAGATTCAAAGCAGAAATGGCAGAAGCTGAGGCAAATTTTTCACTTTATGTATCAGACAAGAACCTTGCAGCCATAGGTGAACATTCTGATCTTATGGAAGAACAGGAAAAATGGATTAATCAATATGTAGATGCTAAAGATAAATTAGCAGCTCTCGAAGAATTGATAAAAAAATAATTATAAATATATGGAAAACAAACAAAAAGTAGAAGTGGCAACTCAAAAGCCAGAATTGGAATTCAATGTTAACGACACAATGTACAGGATCATTGATTTTGATGTAGAATCATCTTTGGATCTGAAATTGGAAACATTGGAGAAATACATGGAAGAAAATAAAGGAACTGATAAAACAGAAGAAGAAAAGGATGTACTTTACGCCAATGCACAACAAATGTTAAGAGAATTCAAAAATGAACTCAGAGAATGTTCCTTCAATTTCTATCTTGATAGATCACAATACAGGTTCCTGACCGATCTTCTTATCAAAAAGATGGAGTATGATGTGAATCAAGTATTCATCGCAATTGAATTGACCGACCTTTTAGGCACAATGAAGAAAGCAAAACATGAAAATGATGTTGAACAGATCAAATTTGCCTGTAACGCTACTCAGATAACTTATATCTATCATTTGATCGCAACTCATAAAGTAAAGGGCCTTTCAAAAGACACCTATACTTTCTCAGAGATACTTTTGAAAATAGGNGAACTTTCAAAGTTAATATCCTATTATGACACTAGCGCAAAGAACATGGTCGATACCATATCAAAATGGGTTTATGCAATGTCACCCGTCTCAATGGACGAAGCCATCCCACATCAACCTGTTGAACAGGTCGAAGATCAAGAAGTGTAATCTTTGAAATTCAAAAGGTGGGTGAAGTTTTCACTCACCTTTTTTTCTTTCTTCTTTTTAGGAAGTTTTTTATAATCAACATCATCGGTCCATTCTTTATCAAAAACCCATTTCATCTTTTTAGGTGCATTCTTTTTGGAACCATATTTATTTCTCATGGTCCATATATACTTGAACTGTTGTTTAGAGGTTGCTGGCATTATTTTATCGGACAATTTTTAGCGCTATATATAAAACTCTTATTTTTATGAATGTTCAGACCCATGGAATTAGCCGTTATGAATACATCTTCAAGACACTCATTATCAGATCCACCAACAATTTCTATCGGCCTATTTTTCAATTTCAGAAATATCTCATAAAGTCTCTTCGGTAAATGAAACCACTTATGATTGTTACCGATGTAAGTTATGATCGTGCCTTGATTGGTTTTGAACATGTCTCCGAGTTTAAGAGAACCAGTGTCCTGTTTTTTCTTTATTGAGTCATAGGTTTCACTATCAAGTATTTTTCTATAAAAATCCACATCGACATCGTAATTGTACCTTTTTTCTATCTGTTCAACTTGATTTGGGAAAAAATATAGGTCGTGATGTATCGGTATATCGGGATCGACATCATACAGATAATCCTTATCTACATTTTTACCATCAACATGGTTATCAAATATCTGAAAAACCTCAGGAAATTTCTTACAGTGTTCTTTCAAGGATTTCAAATAATTATCGGTGAAGAATTTTGAGAATGATCTTTGCACATCAACAATAATAAGTACCCGATCATAATTCTTATATTCAAGTAGGTAATTCATACGATATATATAAAATGAAAAGGAGTGAATTCTTTCAAATTCACTCCTATTAAAAATTTATTTATTAATTCAATGATCAGAGAGGTAGTTCTTCCTCACCTTGAGCACCTTCTTCTTCATCTGTTTCTTCTAGTTCTTCATCGCCTTCTTCACCTTCCTGTGCCTGAACTTCTTCAAAGTCTGTTTGTGACTGACCTTGTACTTCTTCTGGCTGTGCTTGTGTCTGTAATTCGGGTTGTGCCTGAGGCTCTGTCTGAGCCTGCATCTGACCTTGTGCCTGTGGTTGTGCCTGTGGTTGCGCCTGCATTTGTGGCTCCTCAGGTTGAACTTGCGCCTGTACCTGTGGTTGAGCTTCAGGTTGTACCTGTGGTTCTTCATCACCCGTCAATGCTCCTGCTGGTATCTCATCAATATTCAATTTGTTCATACCGACCCATTTAACTAGCTCTTCTGCAACTCCATCTCTACCATAGAATCTCAGAACATCTTTATCAAATGTATCCTTTGCCTTTTTAGCATAAGCGTTCACCAATGATGTAGGAACATCAATGGTTGTTATCACCTTCAAAGTGTTACCGGTCTCCATTACATTCTCATGTATCGGAGTAGATTTCTCTTGATTTTTTTCAAGTTTACTTTTTTTGAAGTTATCAAAGTTTCTTACGTGTCTTTTCATATCTTTTTTGATTTTTTTGTAATTTTATTTAATGTATATATTGTTTTAAAAAACTCGTTTTTTTCACTTCACGGATTGCCATATCAATAATCCCAAAAGTATTGCAGCGCCACTACCAGTAGTGACCGTTCCAATGATCTTCTTTGTTTTTTCCTTGGAAAGATCTTCTTTCAACCCCTGTATGATAACTTGATCATTGAATATCTGTTGGTTTGCAAGTTCAATGTCTCGTTTTCTTTGATTAATCTTGTCTTTCAGAGTTTTTATCATCTCATCTTGATTTCCACTTGCCTGTTTCAACTTTGATATTGTTGTTTCAAGTATGGAAATCTTGTCATTCTGTGAATTTATAACAGTAATATAAAATTCATCAACCTGTTTAACCTGATTATCAAGTTGCTTGAACAGTTTCAACATTTCAAGATCAGAATCTATCTTCTGAGCCTGTTCAACTGTAATAATGACCCCGACGGTATCATTCTCTATAACATAGAATTCTGGTAGGTCAAAAACAACACTATCTTTTTGCTCCGATATCATATCACAAGGCTCTTCTATGATAGTATCAGAGTAAAGTGAGTAAAATTCCTGTGAATAGGAATTGATAAATGACAATGTTAATATTATAAATAAAGTTATCTTTTTCATATTACTGCTTTGTTTTTTCTTCTAATGATTCTAAAAGATCAACTCCCTTTCTCTTTATCTGATTCTGCTCGAGATCCTTTATCTTTTTTCTTATATCCTCTGCAACCTTCCTCTGTTGTTCAAGTTCTTTTAAAGTTCTATTGAGCTTTTCATCTTTCTCATTCAATTGTTGATTCAAAACAATAATTTCTGAATTTATTTCTATCAACCTAAGTGAGTCTCTCTTGAATTTCTTATCCAATTCATAAAGTGAAGTTTCCAATTTTTTTCTTTCTATCTTTATCAATTGATTCTCTCGTTCAAGTCGCTTTCTTTCCTCACCATTCCCGGTGTCAGTATATAACCAATTGTAAAAAAATCCGGCACAGATTGCCAGTAAAACGATAATAACAATCGTTTTAAAATCCATTTTTGATATAATTTCAAGTATTTTCATTTTATGATATTTTTTTATATATTTGTATCGTAATAATTTATATATAGAAAAACGATGCTCCTAAAATGAAATACAATAAAATAGTAAGTTTCGACTTTGATGATACACTTTTCTTCACGCCTGATCATATCACAGGTAAAAAAGAATGGGAACAAAAAACAGGACTTGATTGGCCATACAACGGTTGGTGGTCAAAACCAGAAACTTTGAATGTTGAAATATTCAACATTCCAGTCAACCCATATGTCTATAAAAAATATCTTGAAGCAATCACTGAAGATGATACATTATGTATCTTAGCAACCGGAAGATTGGACAAATCAAGAAACGGTAAATATCCAGGTAANCTCTCACTAAGACCACAAGTAGAAGATGTACTCAGAACNCATAATATAGAATTCGGAGAACATGTCTATTTGAACCCTGGTATGGATACATANCATTTCAAAACAAATCTTTTCTCTGATCTTATCAATAAATACAATCCTAATACATTTGTAATGTATGACGATAGACATGAACACTTGAAAAAATTCCCAGAGTGGGCAAAAACACAACCTTGTGTTGTAGAAATAATCGATGTAACAAAATCAGAAAAAAAACCTTTAATAATAAATAAATAAAATGGCAACTAAAACTAAGAAACAATCAAAAGTCGAGGAAATTCTATCACAACCATTTAAAATCATACTACACAATGATGATTACAATACTTTCGATCATGTGATACAATGCCTAATGACAATATGTGGACACGAGTTGGAACAGGCAAACCAATGCGCTCACATAGTACACTTCAACGGAAAATGTGATGTAAAATACGGAGACTTCGAAAAACTCTCCACCATGAAAGAAAAACTAATACATGCAGGACTCTCGGCAACATTAGAAGAGAATTAGTTAAAATACTATCATGATGTTACATGATCTGAGGTTCTTTGCACACAATGTATTTCTCATTGGGATCCTCAGTTACCTCACAATCCAAAACAGATTCAAGTAATTGAACTAAAAAATTGTAATCGACCTGCGACCAAATATGAGAATTCATGTCATAATGATCAATAAAATCCCCAACAGCAAAATCTAACGAGATACCTTCGGAAATCCCCACACTGACCGACTCTTTTCTTAACTCATTTTGCACGAACTCTGCAACATTTTCTTTGAGAACTTCAATATCACTTTCATCAAAGATCATCACATCAGCATCTGAAACGAGACCATCAACTCGGAAAAGATGCTTGGTAGAATCAATAGAATCTATTCTACTAAGAGAAGTGTCAAAGATATCTGCCAATAACTTTTCGTGATCAACACTTGAATCTGACATACCAAAAAACAATATACTCAATAAGTCATCATTATCATTAACGAAATTATAATTCTCAAATGTGAGTATGCTGTCATTCTCCAAAGCAATGTAACTGGACAGAACATCATCCAATACACGATCTATCAATTTAACATCATTCAAAGATTGGTTCTCTAAAAAATCAGAAAGACGATTTCTGTTAAGATATTTCTTTAATCTTGAAGGTCTTACATTCCATGTTGAAATGTAATCATCCACATAAGATTTGACCTTTATATAATAATCTGTAAGTTTATCTGAATCCATATCGTATATATTTTATTTTGAAATCACATTTTAATATATATAAAGTAATGAATATCAGTCAATCAAAATCATACTTCAATAGAAAGCCGGTAGAGTTCATAATCAAAGAGTCATATAATGACCTAAAAGAAGATCGTGAGTTCATACCAAGATTCTCATTGAAAAATGTCAAGGAGTTCAAAAACATACCAGTGAACGAGCCTATCAAATATACAAAGGAACTTATTGTGAAAGCAATAAAATATGGAATGGTATTTTTGATAAATTATAAAGGTGAAAAGGATAAACACTTTGCTGGACACGAGAGAGTAATATACCCGATGGTGATAGGCCGATCATCAAAAGGAAAAATATTGATAAGAGGATATCATCTCAATGGATGGTCTGTATCAAGTAATCGACATATAAATAAAATATGGCGACTTTTCAGAGCCGATAGAATATTATCAATGACATGGACCGGATCTTTCTTCCGACTTGCGCCCGAAGGATATAATATGGATGATAAAGGAATGAGAGGCGGGATCATTGCAAGAGCAGATTTCAATTCTATACGAAGAGAACAACAGAAATTGGTCAATCAGAACTATATTCAGAACCGAGAAGAAATATCACTAGGTGATGAAAAACGAAAGTTTGCAACAATAAGGGTCACACCGACTGACACTAAACTTGACCTTGATAATGTTAGCGATAACGCATATGTCAATAATGTTAAAAATGTAGAGAACATCAGAATAAGCTTTCTCAAATCAATATATGGAAATCAATATGTTGCCATACTTGGAGCAATCGGAAAACCAGGGAACACGGTTAAAATACTGACAGACAAAGGACAGAACATTGGCGTTTATAAGGTCCTTGATTCAACAACTGGTGATGTATTGAAAAAAATTAAGAATGTAAAGGGAAATAAGATATATGATCTTTACATATTTGAAAAAAAGATATGATATTCAAATAATATATAACATATTATGAAAATTTCCAATTACATAGAATTTACGCGAACAAATCCAATATATGAGAATTACAAAGACACTGATACAGAACTGATTAATAATATCGGATCATATCTGAACGACATTAAAAATGATATCATTGAAGGCGATTCGAACATAGATGTGGAAAAAACTCTACATGAAATGAAAAAGAAGTTCGGCAATGAGAACATTAAGATACTCAACACCGAAGCATTGCTCAGGAAGATATTTCAAATTCTCAAATTAAGACCTAAGAACACAGAAGAAAGAATCATCAGGAACATTGACAGATATGTTGATGGACTTGCACAAAGAATGGAAAAACAAAGAGAAAAATTTCCTAAAGAAGAATATTTTGACAGAATAGAACAAGAAGAATCAATTCTACCAAGAAAAAGATATGAGGGCGAAAAATATGATATTCAAGTAGAACTTTTAAAATTACAGGAATGGGTCATCAAGAACAATAAAAAAGTTGCTATCGTATTCGAAGGCCGAGATGCTGCCGGTAAAGGATCAACCATCAAAAGATTCATAGAATATTTGAACCCGAAACATTTCAGAGTTGTCGCCCTTGGAGTTCCAACTGAGGAAGAAAAAAATAATTGGTTCAAAAGATATGAAGAACACCTGCCACAGGAAGGAGAAATAGTTTTCTTCGACAGGAGTTGGTACAATAGAGCTGTTGTAGAACCTGTAATGGGATATTGTACAGAAGAACAATACAAAGATTTCATGTCAAATGTAAATGTGTGGGAGAGTAAATTGATAGATGATGGGGTGATATTGATAAAATTCTGGTTCTCGATAACAAAAGAAAAACAACTACAAAGGTTCAACATCAGACAAGAAAGCCCACTTAAATATTGGAAATTCTCACCGAACGATGCAAAAGTTGTCGATAAATTTGAAATGATCGGTGACTTCAAAAACGAAATGTTCCAAAAAACAAGTACAGAAAAATCACCTTGGGTGATCGTGAACTCAAATGATAAGAAGATAGGAAGATTGAACGCAATGAGATATGTNCTCGATACGATCGACTATGANGGTAANGATNNAACAAAAGCAGATTGGTATCCNGAAGTTATAAACATACTCAAGTGATNCGTGTATAATANACATGCAAGTNTATAGNCAGCAAGAAATAGAACAGATCAAGAAGCTAAAGGAAAAGAATGANCGTCTTGAACTTTGGTTCACTCAGAAACGAGAAGATTGGGCAAAACTACTTGAACCACTTTTCCAAGTTGTTAAAATTGAGATATCGCGTGAAACCTCATCAAGAATTTCTGACACACAGGCACTTGCTCTTTCATATAGACAGAGAATAAATGAACAAGTATCTGAATTTTTGGACAAGCGTTCAAAACAAGATGTAAAACTGAAAAGATTGAAACAAGATAAGTTTCTGTTCTATGCCACCGGATTCGGTGTGAAAACAAACTACGGTGAAAAACAACTTTTAATAGAAGGTCACCTTGCAGAAGAACAACGAAACATAGAACTAATTGAAAACTACATTGAATTCCTCAGAGGAATGAACAAAAATCTTGAATCGTTACAATACACACTAAAAAACATAATCGAACTTTATAATATTCTCAGANGAAGTTAGTTGCAACAGAAAATATAGTGATAAACGACTTTCTACTTTTCGAAAAAGGCAAAGAATTTGAGAAATCAGAAAGTTATACACTCGTAACCGACTCAGGCAATATGGAGATACCACATCACTTCATTGCAAAATCAATAAAGGAATCAGAAGAGGATCATTTTACAATGAAAAAAATAGACGATGACTCAGAGGTTCAGACATGGAGGTTACAACTCGATGTTAGAACAACAAGAAAAAAGGCAATAAAAATTGAAAAATTCATTAGAGATGCTTTGAGTGATATGATTTGATCCTTATATTTGTTTAAAATTTAAAATATGGACGAAGAGGTAAAAAATTATTCAATCGGTGTAATAGTAGCAAGATTCCAAGTTCACGAACTTCACGAAGGTCATCACCACATTATCAAACAAGTAACCGATAATCATAAAAAAACCATCATTTTCTTAGGAGTTCCTAAATTTGTAGGAACACAAAAAAATCCACTTGATTTTGATACCAGAAAAAGAATGGTACAAAGTCACTACCCAGACTCAGTTATCTTGGCTATTCCAGATCAATCAGATAATTTCAGATGGGCATCAGAACTCGATAGAAGAATCAGAGAAGTATTCCAACACGGAGAAGTTCTTATGTATGGAAGTAGAGATTCTTTTATTCCACACTATCTTAATGGAGGAGGACAATTCAAAACAAAAGAATTGAAACCTTTAGGAACATTCGCAGGAACAGATATCAGAAAACTTATTTCAGAAGAAGTTAAAAACTCACAGGATTTCAGAAGTGGGGTTATCTATCACGCTTATAACCTTTATCCAAGAGTTATCCCAGCAATTGATGTAGCAATTCTAAATGANAANAACCAAGTTCTTTTGGCAAAAAAATATGATGAATCAAATTTCAGATTNATTGGAGGTTTCGTCAAAGTAGAAGATGATGATNTAGATGGATCAGTAAAAAGAGTAATTCACAAAGAAGCAGGTCGTGACATCAATTGCGGAGATTTCAAAATGTTATTCTCAACAAAAGTCAACGACTGGAGATTCAGAGGAGAAAATGATAAGATAATGACGAATTTTTATATTTGTCAATACCTTTGGGGAAATATCCAAGCATCAAATGATATAATGGAACTGAAATGGTTTGATATTGATACAATCAAAGAACCAGATATCATGGCAGATCATCAAGATATTTTAAACAAATTCAAAAATCAAATTAAAAATAAATAATCATGAGCTTACAAAGACACATTAAAAGACAATTAAGAAAAGCAATCGAAAATCAAGATTTTACTCTCTTAACAGAACTTGAAACACTAATCGAAAAAGCACTCGATAAACCAAACAACTTGGTTCTACTCGGAGATGCTTACAAATACTCACACCACAAATTCTATCCAGATGGTATGACAAAAATGGGTTCATACTTAGAATCAAGAGGTGGAAGATTCTCAGAAACCGTTTTCTACGGACTACAAGTTTTCTTGAAAAGATACCTCAAAGGAGTCGCCATCACAAAACAAGATGTTGATGAAGCTTACGAATACCTTGGAACAAAATTAGGTGTGTTCGGAAGAGAAGATGTCTTCGATAGATCAAAGTTTGATTATATCGTAGAAGAACACGGTGGAAGACTTCCAGTAAAAATCAAAGCAGTTCCCGAAGGAACAGTAGTAGGAACAAAAAATGTTCTACTTTATATTGAAAATACAGATCCTAAGTGCGCTTGGATTACCAATTTCTTGGAAACTCTGAT
>JGI10211J34971_10004480_pt1 | contig 11063 bp, 18 predicted proteins | sample Etolagsediment_FD_34971 | JGI IMG/M metagenome (IMG submission 34971)
ATTCGGTAGCCTATCTCCAGCTCGGCCGCTCGCCTGGCATCGATCATCGACATGCCCTTGCGCCGCATGATCGCGACCATTGTCACCGCCAAGCGCTTGTCGTCGTCAGACCACGTTCTGCGGTTGGGGATGATCCGCTTTGTCTGCTTCGGGGGNTCAATCTTCCGGATCATCACCATATCCGACTGCCAGGACACTNCGCGGCCGCTGGTGAGCGTCACGCTGATGTGGTCCGAGCTCTCCACCGTGCCCTCGATCTCCTCCGGCATCCCCTCGGTCTGGATCGCGACCCGGTCCCCGGGCTTGTACGGGCAATCCCCCGCGTGTGTGCTTCCGAGTACGTGCGTCTTGCTCATGTCAGTTAATCCTCTGTGCAGTGAGTTTTGCGACCGTCGCGGCGGGGATGTCATCCAGCCGTTTGCGCTCGCGTTTGCGTTCGATCCAGAACAGGACCTGTTCCGGCCCATAGTGCCAGGCGAGCCAACAGGGCACGCCGATCAGCGCGCCCAGGGCCAACAGAATCCACATCCAGACGACCTCGACCGAGCTCTCGCACTCGCTCAGGATCCACTCGTTCAGCGACCGGATGATGTGCAGCAGCGTTTTCATTCCGTCAGTCCCCCACCAGGTTATTGTGGTCAGTCGTCATATCTGCGAGCTCCGCAGCCGTCATGCAGTCGTGGCAGCTCCAGCCGCCGTCTACCAGGTGCATTGGCTCCCAGTACCCGATGCGCTTGGCGCAGCGAACACAGGGAATGCCAGGGCGCTCGGTCAGCCGACGAGGCCGCGCGAAACGATCGGCAAACATGCTATCGGTCCGCTTGGGTCGTGGGTTGTAGGAGACGTGTTTCATCAGTCCGAACCCCCCGGTGTCGCAGGCGACGCCCAGCTTCCGCAGGCGACGCCCAGCTTCCGCAGGCGACGCTCCAGCATAGCGGTCATCGTCGAACGCCCGGCATGCGTGCGCTCATGAATCAGCGCCCGGCGCAACTGCTCGATGTCCGTGCAGCGAAGCACGGTGGATTTTGCGTAGGAGACGCTTGAGCCGAGCGCGGCAACCACCTCGCACGCGTCACAGAACTGACTGGATTCCCACTCAGCAAATCCATTTTCTGCCGGGGCTCCGCAGTAATGGCAAATCATCCCGCTCATCCCTCGCCCCCTTCCTCAGCCTCGGCGGCGTCGATGGCGACATCCCGGTCGGCGAGGACCTTGGCGACGTACTGGACGCAGAGCGCGGCCAGGTCCATGCACTCATCGATGACGCGGGCGCGGTCGGCTCCCTCGTTGCTGCTCTGCAGGTGCGCCTTGGCGATCTCGCCCAGCTCCTCGATCATCGCCAGCCACAACGTGCTCCAATTCTGAAGCCCCCACTTGGCCACATTCTTCTCGGCCCGGCGGCGCGCCAGGACGAGGATACCCCCGTACTCCATGAACTGCGTCGACGGGCGCCGGATCAGCCGCGTGCATGCCAGGAACAGGTCCGTGGATGCCTCCATCGGCGTCGCGCCGGGATAGGTGTCATCGGCGAATGCGAGAGTGTCCAGCGCGTGCACCATCCCCTCGATGGCCTCGCGCTCGCTCGGAATGTGCAGGAGCGGCCCCGTCCCGCGCATCAACGCCTCGGCCATCACCATCGTGTGGATCGCCCCCGTGGCGCGCTCCAGGAGGTCCGCCTGTTTGTCTGTCAGTTTGTCTGCCATCGTCTCTCGTGTCCTCTGTTGGTTTCCCATGCGCTTATATGTTGACGCGCACGCGCGCGAGGCGCGTACGCGTCGCGTCCTTCCTACAGGTTCAGGGTCAGCTGGTGGCCGTTGCCGTCGATCCGCATCCTCACGCGGGCGGACGGCCGGGGTTGTGCGTCATGACGCACACTCTCTGACGCACTCTGACCGGCGAGGGCGGACGCACAGAGCGCGTCCAGCTCGTCAAGCCCTTCGAGGATTGCGCTCAGCCCGCCGATGTGCTCGGCATCGCGCATGTCTCGCGCGATCACCGCAACCCGGCGGGCGAAGACGCCCACAGCGTCTGCGACGTCCGCACCGTCGCCGACCGGCGGCGGCAACTCGGCCTGTCCGGCGGCCGCCGCTTCCGCATCTTCCACCGTCCCATGAAGGCGAGCCACGGCGCTGGCCATCAATGCCATTGCGGCATCGACGTCCTGCATTTCACCTGCCAGGCTGTCAATCAATCTCTCCATGTCAGTTCTCCCAGAGTTCGTTTACTGGAATGACGCACGCGCGGGCGATGGCACGCTCAACTGCGCGCGACCGCTTACGTCCGGCGATGACATGGGAAACCATCCCACGCGTCACTCCAACCTGTTTAGCTATAGCAGCTTGAGATATGTCTGCCAAGAGAAGACTGCGACGGATTAAATGACGCCTAATCGTGTGAGTCTTCATCGTCATGTGTTGCAAAACTCCTGTCTGCGGTGTAAGGTCTACATGGTGACCTTTGATACATAATAACCTGTCACAGTGGTTAAAGCAAGCCCCGTGAGGGCTAAAAATGTCGAAAAAACCAGAAAACGTTGAGGTAGGCAAGAAGGTCCGTGCAATCCGTGAGAGTCTGGGGCTGACACGACCAGAATTGGCTGGGCGGATCGGCATCAGCGCCGTCACTTTGAAAAACGCTGAACTCGGCATTACCAAGCTGGGCGACCGGACTCTAAGAGATATCAAGAGATATGAAGCTAAACGCATGGAGCGCAATGGGATAGCAAAAGACAAAGGACCTTATACTTCCGAAAGCGTCTCGGGGAATGTTGAGGATATTATACGGATGACGGTGGCATTGACATCAGACAACAAGATCAAGGGCGCAGCCAAGGCCATGGCCGACGCATTGGGGATACCGCTTGACCAGGCCATCACGATCCTTGTTAGAGAAAGCATGAAAGCCCCAGAGTCCAAGTAGAATACACGTCATATCAGCCTGCCAAACACTGGCAGGCTATTTTTTTGCACAAGAGGGCTTGTTTTAAGCGGTTACGCCGTGTAATATGATATCTGTTAGGCGCTCACCCCGCGCGCGGAAGTCGGGGAACGAAACTCGGTGGGACCGTCAGAGGAGACGCGACAATGCCGGCAAACAGGGCCAGAGCAAATGAGGGGCGGGCCNCCCCGCCCCGCGCCCGTTCCCCCCGGCCTGCGGCCTCCGCTGCGTTGCCACCGGCAACCAGAGGACAGGGAAATGGTCAAGATCATGAGCAGCGTAAAGATGTCCGACGCGTTCGCGCAGGCGTTCATCGGACACTACAACAGCCCGGCCCGACCCACTGTGGCCGAAGCGGCCCGTCGGACAGTGCAAGACCTTCTTGCGGACGCGGTGAAGCAGTTTCCGACACTGGAACAGGTGCGCGAGCTTGCACGCTCGTTGCCGACCTATCGGGGGGCTTGACCTCTTCCTCGCTTTCTGGAAGCAGAAAGGCAAGCGCCTCAGTGTGCTCCCTCCACGCCTGCGTAATGGCTTGCGCGTCAAGGGATGTGTGGACCGTGTCAAGATCGTTCATGCCGCACTCCTTCATTTCTGCACTCAGACACCACAGGGGAACGTAGCACATGCCTGAGCGGATGACAGCTGCACAGTTTTCCCTGGCGATTCGCGAGGGCGAAATCATGCCCGGCGATTGCGTGCTGTATCGGTACGCGTCGCCCGGCCTCGTGCAGCGTCTGATTTCCAGCGTCCAGCGGCGCGCGCTGCGGGATCTATACAGCTGCGAGACGATCGACTACTCCGCTCCGGACGCTCATTTCTACACCCACGCCGGCATGGTGCTCAGCGACCGCGAAAGCGTCGAAATGACCAGCCCTCGCGCCCGGCTCATTCATTGGGAAGAACGCATGCAGGGCGTGGCCGAAATGGCCATCGTGCGCCCGATCCGGCGGGATCTGAGCCCGCTGGGCTATCGCGCCGCGCTACACCGGGCAACCGTCTTTGCGTACGACGATGTACTGCACGACGTGCGGTATCCGCATCGCGAGATCGCCCTGTATTGGCTCTGGTCCTGGGGATGGGAAAAGCTCCGCAACGGCAAGGGTTTTGAACAAGTGTTCCGGGACCGGAAACGGAACGTCTGCAGCGGCAGCGTCATCGCCTGGTGGCAGGCTGCCGGCGTGCCCATGGCGCTGAAGGGCACCGACGCCTGGCCAGAGTCCTGGTATCCTGCCCGGCTGGCCGTGGACAGTCGTTTTGAGGTAGTTTCGATCATAGTTACGGCCGAATCACAAAGGAGCGCTGAGCGTGTTTCCCTACCCGCTTCGCTGCGGCACTCCTCTGGCGCTCAGCGCTCCTTTGTGCGGCGGCCAACATTCGCCGAATGTCTCGGCGGCGCTCGCGGGAATGGATCCACACGCGACCGCATCCAGGGCGACAGCCGCACTCACCTGATGGAGCTGTACGCATGAGTCCACGCACGCTCAGAACCTACGCAGTCGCCAGCCTGATCGGGCTGGCCGTTTCGGTCGCCGCGATCCTCGCAACAGGGTGCCGGACAGCCGGGCCGCACCTCCGGTTGGAGTCCTGCAGCCACATCACGATAGAGCTGCACGGCGACGTGCACGCCGCCCAGGGCAAAACCGTGCCCACCAACGTATTGACAGACCCGACGCTTTCGGCCTCCCAAAATGGCGATGCGACCAGCACACGGGATGGCGACAGCCCCCACACGCCCGCAGACGAGGTGCCCGAATGAGATACTTACACTGCGAATGCGGCGCGTTTGAGATGTATTCGAGCGATCCGGTGCCGTTGTGCGCGGTGTGCCCGAAATGCGGCACCACACTGCTGACAGATGAGTTCGGCAAGCGGAAACCGCAGCGGCCGCATCGGTGGCGGAAACTCTACGATGAGCGGACGGGCAAACCCTACCGCCGCTGCAGCCAATGCCAACGCCGAGAGACGATTTCCGAGAAACCCGCGCAACGCCGGCCGCCAAATCGGCCCGGCACACCGCTGAACGACGATGGCACAATGCTCGGCCCCTGGGACCCGCCCGTCCCCGGCGGACAGCGAGGATAGATAACCCAATGAGAGAGAGCCAATACATCGATGGTAGCGTGGAAACCCTGGGGGCGACCGATGGGGTGGACGATTCCGGGTCAGATCGCGGCGGCGATGCTGGTGTACGGACATGCGCGCAGGTCGCCGATGGGCTCTCTCGCACAGACGAAAGTCCCGCTCCGGGGTGTGCCGCCGCAACCCCGGACGCGGGCGCCATTTCCGTCATACCGCTGGTAAAGCTCGCTCAGAGGGCGACGGACGAGCAGCTGGCAGAGCTGCTGGCCGATGTGCGTGCCGCTGCGAAGCGGGAGCTTGAAAAGACCGGCAAGCATTATCCGATCGCCACGGAGTGGGCGGTGCGCAGGCTGTGCCTTGGCCGGGACATGAGCGAAATGTACCGCCTGCCTCGCCCCATGTACGAATGGTGCAGGGAGCGGCTGCGCAAGATCATCGAGACCGAAGAGGGATAACACCGCCGCATGGACAGCTCCATCATCGCCAGCAGCAGCCTCGGAACTTTCGTCGGCGCAGTCGTTGGCAGCGTCTTTACCTGGTTGCTCAACAACGGCACCCGCAACCGCCTTCGCGACCTCGAAGAGAATCGCATGCGGGCTGTCGAAAACGATTTTCGCAGCCACGTCAGCGCAGATCAAAGCCAGGGCGTGAGCGTGTCTCTTGTCGTTGTGAACAAGAAGCTCGATAAGATTGACAACAAAATGGACCTCACCCGCGAGGACATCGCCCGCATCGAGGCCGACACGAAGGCCAACACCGCCTACATCAACAACCTCGACAGATCATTCCAACTACATAAGCAAAACGGGCACGGCCATGCATAACCAGCGCACGTACCAACTCCGCCAGAACATTCTCCGCACCGCCGCCGACGCCTACCCAGGCCCTTTTGGCATGGACGATCTTGGAGCCTCTCAGCCCGTGCGCAACCTCCGCGCCGAGCGTTCCGAAATCGTCTCTGAGCTTAACACCCTCGCCCGAGCGGGCTTCCTCGAACCCATCCCCGAAAGCAACGGCGACTGGCTCAAGATTAGCGCCTCCGGTCTCGATCAGATCAACCAGGAAACCGCCCTCGACCACCGGATTTGGGGCAAGGACGCATTCGGAGCATAGGCTACACATTATGTCACGACGCGCACGCAACGCAATCGAATTCGACCAGCCCTGGGAGGTCCGCGAAGCAGCCTATGAGGCGATCTTCGCAGGCAAGCCAGCACACGAGGTCGAAGCGGCTGTATTCGCCGCCTGCGGCGCGCTGAAGATCGAGCCTCCGAACGCCGTCACTTCCCGCGCCGTCGCCGCAGTGCGCGAGCGCAGCGACGAGTATCGCCGCTGGGCAGACCAGAAGCGCCGGTATACCGAGCGCATGGAGAAGCGCCGCTGGGCTGCCGGGCTGATCCGCCAGGGGCGCGGTCCCTCTACCCTTGCCGATCTGGCCGAGATGGAGATCTTGGAGCAACTCCACGGCCTCGCCGCAGGCGGGTTGCTGGAGACCGGCAAAGACGTCGCCACCGTGGCCCGCGCCATCGCCACGATGAAACGCACCCAGCTGGCCGAAGCCCAGGCAAACCACCGGGCCGAAATCGACCGGATTGAGAACGAGCACGCCGAGCGGCTGGCAGCCAAGGACGCCGAAATCGAGACGCTTCGCCAGCAGCTCGAAGCCGCCACGGGCAGCCGCGAGGTCGATCCGGCGAAGGTGGCCGCAAATCTCGACAGACTTCTGGGAGCCAGATAGAGAACCGATGTCATCCAAACGGACACAATCCGAGGCCACGCAGCCCAAACGGGGGGATTATTTCCTGCCGTATCAAAAGGCGTGGATCAACGACGAGTCCGAGATGAAACTGTACGGCAAAAGCCGCCGAATCGGCATCACCTACGGCACGAGCTACCGGGCAAACCGGAAATGCCTGACGCGGAAGAATTTTACCCAGTGGGTCACCAGTCGGGATATGCTGACGGCAAAGGAGTTTGTCACCGACTACATCGCCCGCTGGGCGCGCGCGTCGAACGTGGTCGCCACCGGGCTGGCCGGGGACAACGCGCGGGTGGTCGATCCGGAACACGGCATCACCGCCTTCGTCGTCGAGTACGAAGCCACCGGAAGCCGCGTGGTCAGCCTCAGCAGCACGCCGGAGGCGTTTGCCGGCAAGGGCGGAGATGTGCTTATCGACGAGGCTGATCTTCACAAGGACAGCGGCAAGGTCATCGACATGGCCATGCCCTGCACCACCTGGGGAGGACAGCTCGAAGCGGTAAGCGCGCTGCGCGTCGACGGTTCGCCGAACACCCCGTTCTGCCGCCTGATCGCCGAGGCGAAGGGCGAGAACCCGCAGGGCTGGAGCTACCACGAGACGACGATTGTGGACGCGGTGAACGAGGGTTTTGTGGAGAAATTGAACGAGGTCACCGGGAGCTCCTGGACCCGCCAGGAATGGCTTGCCATGATGCGCGCCCGTTGCCGAAACGAACAGGCGTGGAACTCCCAGTACATGATTATGCCCGCCGACGATGGCGGGGCGCTGCTGCCATACGAACTGATCACCGGGTGCGAAGTTCCCGATTTTGGAACTGTCGAGCCATCGGCCCCCATGTATTTGGGCATGGACATCGGCCGGGAGCACGATTTGAGCGTGATCTGGATGCTGCAGACGCTCGGCGATGTGCGGTGGACGCGGGGGATCCGCGTGCTGGATCGCGTGCCGTTTCACGTGCAGCTCGATGTGCTTGGCGAGTACCTGCAAAATCCGCGCATCGTCCGGGCTTGCATCGATGCGACGGGCATCGGCGCAATGCTGGCCGAAGAGGCCCAGCGGCAATGGGGGCAGTACCGCGTCGAGGCAGTGAAGTTCACCGCCGCCGCCAAAGAGGAAATGGCCATGGAGATGATGGCCAGGTTTCAGGACAAACAGGTGCGGATCCCGCAGAATCGCGACGTGCGCGAGGATTTGCATAAGATCCGCAAGACCGTGACGGCTGCAGGCAACGTCCGCTACGAAGCCGACCGGGACGACGCCGGGCACGCCGACCGCTTCTGGGCGCTGGCTCTGGCACTGTCCGCTGCGAAGACCGCAACCGGCCCGGCACGCGGCGAGCTGGCGATGTTCGCGGATCCGTTTGTGCCCAAAGACCGGCTAAACATGCGCCCGGACAATTCGGATGATTACGCCACACAGGAGGCATTTGTCTACTGATGCTGTACGATTCACGAGGCAACGCCATCCCCGAACGGACCGCCGCGCGGCCGTCGGCAGGCCCCACGGTGACCTGGGAACCGTCCGACCGTTACGACACGGACGTGTCCAGGGCGCTTACGCCTGCCCGCGTTGACGGCATTCTCACAAATGCGAACTCCGGCGACATCGAAGAGCAATGCAAGCTGTCGGTCGAGATCGAGGAGAAGAACTGGGACATCGCCCAGGCCGTCGGCACGCGTCGGCTGGCAGTGGCCGGGCTNGACTGGGAGCTGCTGCCGCCGGAGGGCGACGACAGCGCCAAGGCTGCGGAGATCGCCGCCGCCGCCGAGCAGATGCTGCGCAGTCCAAGCTGGGATGTGGATGACGAGTTCGACACGTTTCACGAGGCGCTTTTCTGGGATTTGCAGAGCGCGCTGCTGCCGGGGTTCAGCGTGGTCGAGCTCATTTGGAGCAAGGGGCTTACCGAACTTACCGGTTTCCAGCACATCGAGCAGCGGCATTTCACCTTCCTCGAGAGCCGCAAGCCGCTGCTGGTGACGCGAGACCACCCCATGGGCTTCGAATTGCCTGCGTCGAAGTTCGCCACGCACTATTACCGCGCCCGCCCGGGCGCCCGTTGCCGTGGGGGGTTGATCCGGCCTTTGGCGTGGCTGCACACGTTTTTCACCATCGGCTGGAAGGACCTGAACACATTTATCGAACGCTACGGCATGCCGTTCCTGATCGCTCGCGTCAACCAGGAAAGCTGGGACAAGGACCGCAACCGAATCAAATACCTGATTCAGAATTTTGGCCCCGCAGGCGGCGCGGTGTTTTCCGAGTCCGTGCAAACCGAGCTTATGCAGGCATCGCCCAACACCGGCGACGTGTATTTCCGCCTTTTGGAGTACGCGGGCGACGCAATCACCAAGACCGTGCTGGGCCAGACGGCCACCAGCTCGGACGGCGGGGGCCTGAGCAACGACAACGCCCAGGCCGATGTGCGCCAGGATTTGCTGGAAAGCGATTGCCACGCCTTGGAAGCCACGGTCCGCTCGCAGATTCTGCGCAATTGGACCAGGTGGAACTATGGCGACGACGCGCCCGTGCCACGCCTGCACCTGAAATGCGAGCCCACGGAGGACCTCAAGCAGCGCGCAGAAGTCGCCAAGACGCTCAACGATGCGGGGCTCGAATGGGATGAGCAGGAAGCGTCTGACGTGTTCGGGATGACGCTGCGCCGCAGGCAGGAAACAGTTGAATTGAGCGCGCCGATCGGCGCGGCTGCGGACTCCGCAGCCATGAGCGCCGAGCCGCCCATGGACGCGGTTGAAGATGCCGCCGCAGTCGCCCTTGCACGGTTCCTGCGAGGCAATGGCCTGCAGGAATGGTTCGGGCCGCTGCAGAGCAGGCTGGATCGGCTCGCATCCATCACTGACGACGATCAGTTCCGCGCGGCCGCGATCGCGATGGTTGCCGATCTGCCCACGTTGCAGCAGGAGATGGACACAGAGACATTCGAGCAGCTTCTGGAGCAGCTCACCTACGCGCAGGCTGCCGAAGGGCAGGCCGCGAAAGCCGCTGAACTCACGGGAAAACAGAGGAGTTGACCATGAGCAAATGCAGATCGTTGCGACGGAAGATCCGGCAGGACCGGGAAAAGCGGTTGGAGACGGCGCAGAGGAAGATGAAGCTGATCCAGACGGCGCTGAATGGCGCGCCGCTGGCGCAGCGCATTGCCTGGGCATTGCACACCGTCTGCCGTGGTCGAACGGCCGTGGCGTGGGCGCTGGTGGCCTACATGACCGCTGCGAGCATCGCATTTTCCTGCGCGGTCGTAGTGGCGGTGGGGAAGGCGTTGGGATGAAACACACGGAAATGCAGCACCTGTATTTGGCCAACGCACAGATCAGCGGCGGTACTCCGTCCGCTGAATCTGATTGTTCTGCTCTGGATAGCACGGAGGGAAAATGAATGAGCTGGCACTATTTGCAGGGGCAGGAGGCGGCATCTTGGGAGGGAAGCTCATTGGATGGCGCACCGTCTGCGCTGTTGAAATTGATTCCTACGCCCGAAAGGTCTTGCTCGCAAGGCAAGCTGACGGGTGCCTCGAACCGTTCCCCATTTGGGATGACGTTACGACGTTCGACGGCAATCCGTGGCGTGGAAGAGTTGACGTGGTTTCAGGGGGGTTCCCATGTCAGGACATATCGGCGGCAGGCAAAGGAGCAGGACTCGACGGCGAGCGGTCTGGACTGTGGACCGAGATGGCAAGGATCGTTGGCGAGGTGCAGCCCGCCTTCGTATGGGTGGAAAACTCGCCAATGCTCCTTGTTCGGGGGATTGACCGAGTTCTCTGGGACTTGGCCGCGATGGGGTACGATGCGCGATGGGGAGTTTTGGGCGGTGCCCATGTTGGAGCCCGCACGTTGCGAGAGCGAATATGGATTTGTGCCTGCTCCAATGGCGGCAGATGGGACAACGGCCGGGGGGCTGGACAGGCTTCGCAACGGGACAACTGCATGGAACCTTCGGGACTGGTATCATCAACTAATGCGTGGAACGGTTGGAACGACAGCACGGAGGAGAAATGCAAGGTTTTGGGAGTGGCTGATGGGGTGGCCGGACAACTGGACCGCATCCACTGCCTCGGCAACGGACAAGTTCCGGCAGTGGTTGCGCTCGCATGGCGCATCCTCACCGCAGGACTTCCAATGACTGGAAACGAGGCAGGCATGAGTGTCCAACGGCTGGAAACTTGTATGCCCAACGCCAGCCTTGAGCCGCTGGCGAGAAAGGATCAAGACAATGGCTGAATACTGCAAACATTGCAAGACACTTCAAGACCGCTTGGATGAAATTGCG
>JGI10211J34971_10004482_pt1 | contig 11060 bp, 4 predicted proteins | sample Etolagsediment_FD_34971 | JGI IMG/M metagenome (IMG submission 34971)
TAATGCCTTCATCAACAGGCGTAAGGTGGGCCGTCTAAAATTGATAAAAAACCTTCCCCGGTTTTTGGAATCATTTTGAGCCTTGTTGTTCAGCATTCCTTTGTCCTGTACCGGTTGGCGCCGTTTGGGGGCGGCTTTTTTAGCCAATTATGCAGATCGCTGCATCCCGGCTGTTACAATCCCGGCGCCAATCATTGCCGCGCCACCGCAGCGATTGAACCATCTGCGTACACTTGCTTTCCTTATCGCTTCTCGCAGTTGACTTGCAAATAACGCATATAGAGCTGCATTGACTAAAGCTAAGAACAGGAAGGTTCCTCCCAGCAGGAGCAGTTGGCTGAATAGGGGTTCATTGGGGCTGATGAATTGTGGTAAAAATGCCACAAAGAAGGCGATTCCCTTTGGATTGAGCGCCGTTACAATGAAAGAACTTTTGAAAAGTGAGCGCGGTGAAGTATTTGTTTTCCCATTCTGAATCGAACCGTTTTTCGGGTTTGCTCGCCACAGATTGATCCCCAGATAAATCAAATACAGTGCCCCAATCCATTTGAACAATGTGAAAAGAGTGGCAGAAGCGCTCATAATTGCGCCAAGTCCCAAAAGGGAGAGTGTCATTGCTGTAAAATCGCCAAAGACGACGCCTGCCGCGAGCGGCGCAACTGAGTTGCGCCCATGCGTCACTGCTTGACTGACAACCAGAATGATTGTCGGCCCCGGTATTACCAAAATAAGCGTTGTAGCAAAAACGTAGGTAATGTAGGTTTCCAAGCTCATTATTGTATCCTTTGACAGACAGAATATTTATTTTCAAATTCGCCATCCCGACAGCAAACGACCGTAATGTAGAAAAAAAATTGGAAATTGTCAATTGCTCGAATTTTTTGTGAATACTTGCATTATGTCACAAAATCGCCTATTGACCCTTTTGGTGGCCGGCATGGCGCCAATCATGTCAATTGTCCGAACTCTTTGGCGGAAAGCATTATCATGACTGTTTCATCCCAACAAGGCTCTGACGACATCGCGCCGGGATTGTCCATCATTCACGGCAATCACTTGGAAGATTTGCGTCAGGTGGCGGTGCAATGGGTTGGCGCGCATCCACTGCGGCCGCTGGAAAATGAATTGTTTATCGTACAAAGCAACGGCATGGCTCAATGGCTCAAACTGGCGCTGGCCGAAACCGATGGCTGCGGCATTGCCGCGGCGGTCGCTTTCCAGTTGCCGGCGCGCTTTTTGTGGCTGGCCTATCGGGCGGTGTTGGGCACGGCAGCCATTGCGTTGTTTTCGCCGTTTGACAAAGACCGGCTGACCTGGCGGTTGATGCGGCTGTTGCCGGATTTGACCGCGGACAGTCGATTTGAACGGCTCAGCCGGTTTTTGGCTGATGATGCGGATCAACAAAAATGCTATCAACTGGCATGTCAACTGGCGGATGTGTTTGACCAATATCAGGTGTATCGGGCCGATTGGCTTCAAGATTGGGCGCGCGGCCGGGACCACTGGCGCAATGCGCGCGGCGAAACCGCGGATTTGCCGGCTGAACAGGCCTGGCAAGCTGAATTGTGGCGACGCATTTTGGACGATGTGCCCCAGGCCCAGCGCGAAACCAGCCGCGCGGCCTTGCACCGGCGCTTTTTGCGGGAAGCGGCTAATTTGCCCGCCCGGCCGCCGGGGTTGCCGCGACGGGTGATTGTGTTCGGCATCTGCTCCATGCCGCAACAGGCCCTGGAAGCGCTGCACGCGGTGTCCCGGCTGAGCCAGGCGCTGCTGTTCGTACACAACCCCTGCCGCCATTATTGGGCCGACATTATCGAAGATCGTCAGTTGCTGAAAATTCAGCAGAACCGTCACGGTCTCAAGGCCGGCTTGCCGATCGATCCGGATCCGGCGTTGCTGCACCAGCACGTCAACCCTTTGCTGGCTGCCTGGGGCAAACAGGGGCGGGACTATATCGGCATGCTCTACGGCTATGATCAGCCCGAAGCCTATCGCCGCCAATTTGCCGAAATCGATCTGTTTGCCGATGTTGTGTCACCCGACCGACCGGCCGGCTTGCTGCAACAGGTCCAACAGGCGATTTTGGACTTGCAGCCGTTGCCCGGCACAGACGCAGACAAACCTGTTTTGGCGCCGCAAGACCGCTCGATCACCTTTCAACCGGCGCACAGCCGCCAGCGCGAAGTCGAGATTTTGCATGACCATTTGCTTTCTTTTTTCGAAAGCATAACGGATCTCGAACCGCGTGACATCATTGTCATGGCGCCGGACATCGATGCCTATGCGCCGCACATCGAAGCGGTGTTCGGCAATTTGCCGACCACCGATGCGCGCCACATTCCCTATGCCATTGCCGACCGGCCCGACAGCGCCGGCATTCCGCTGATGGTGGCGCTGCAAACCCTGTTGCATCTGCCGCAATTGCGCATGACGGTCAGCGACATGGCGGCATTGCTGGAAGTGCCGGCGTTTCGCCATCGGTTTGGCCTGGCCGATGCCGATTTGCCCCGTTTGCATGCCTGGATTCAGGGCGCCGGCATTCGCTGGGGGCTCAGCGCCGCGCAACGCCGCGCGTTCGACCTGCCCGACGATCTTGATCAAAACACCTGGCAATTTGGCTTGCGCCGCATGCTGCTGGGCTATGCGGCTGGCAGCGGGGCGCCCTGGCATGATATCGAGCCCTATGACGAAATCGGCGGACTGGAAGCCGCCCTGGTCGGCCCGTTGGCCGATATGGTGGCGGCCCTTGAGAAACATGAACAGCGGCTTTGCCGGCAGTATACGCCGCCGCAATGGTGCCGGCAGTTGTTCGACCTGATTGCCGATTTTTTTCTGCCGACGGACAGCCGTGATCAACTGACGCTCCATCGGCTGGAAGATGCCATGGCGCAGTGGCTCAGCGCATGCGAGGATGCGCGCCTGGATGTGGCCCTGCCGCTGGCGGTGGCGCGCGATGCGCTGCTGTCGGCCATGACCGAGGCCAGCCTGTCACAACGCTTTCTGGCTGGCCGGGTCAACTGCTGCACCCTGATGCCGATGCGCGCCATTCCGTTCAAGGTGGTTTGCCTGTTGGGCATGAATGACGGGCAGTATCCGCGCAGCCGGCCTCCGCTGGATTTCGACCTGATGGCCGCTTCGGGTCAGTATCGTCCGGGCGATCGTTCGCGTCGCGAAGATGACCGCTACCTGTTTTTGGAGGCCCTGCTGTCTGCCCGGCATACGCTGTATATCAGCTACATCGGCCGTGACGCGCGCGACAACAGCCCGCGCATGCCCTCGGTCCTGGTCGGCCAGCTCAGAGATTACCTGGAAGCCGGCTGGCGCGGGGCCGACGGCGGCAGCGTACTCACGCAATTGACCTGCCAGCACCCGCTGCAGCCGTTCAGCCAAACTTATTTCATGCGCGATCATGCTGCCGACCACTTTACGTATGCGCGTGAATGGCGCGACGTGTTCGATGCGTCTGCCGCAACCGCCTCTGGCGCGGCGCTGGCGCCCGTGCCGCTCGACAGCGCGCTGCGCCTGATCGATCTGGCGGGGTTCATGAGAAACCCGGTCCAATACTTTTTCAACCGGCGACTGCGCATCTATTTTGAACAGATGGCCACTGCCGTCGAAGATCAAGAGCCCTTTGCCCTGGACCGGTTGGCGCCGTTTGGGTTGGGGCGGCAATTGCTGGACGCGGCGTTGGCCGCCGGGCCTGACCCGGATTTGGGCGTCCCGCGGGCATGCGCCGCCCGGCCGCGCCGCGCCGGCCAACTGCCGATGGCCGCTTTTGGCGATCTGGCCGAGCGCCAATTGACCGAGCCGGTAAACAAGCTGCTGGCCAACCACCAGGCGCTGTGCCGGAGCTGGCCACGGCCGGCCGCGGCAATTGAAATCCAGCGGCCGGTCACGCTGGACACCGGGGAGGTGATTGTGCTGCAGGACTGGCTGGACGGCTTGTATGCATCTGAGGGCAATGACGCCGCGTGGGCGCGTTGGAATTTTTATCCACTGGATATGTTCGAAGATCCAAAAAAGAAAAAGCCCCATGCCCTGGTGTCAACCTGGATTCACCACCTGGCCGGTTGCGCCCAGGGACTGGATTTGACCAGTTTGCTGGTAGCGCCCGATGGCGTGGCTCAGTTTTGCCGGCTGCCGGCGGCACAAGCCGAGCAGGAGTTGAAGACCATTTTGACCTGCCTGTACGCTGGCTTGACCTGGCCCTTGCCGGTAACTGCCAAAACCGCGCTGGCGTTTATCGGCAAGGCGTCAGACGATCCGGGCAGCCATATGGCCGCTGCCCGTGAGGCCGCGCGCAAGGCCTATGAGGGCGATTATAATCATGGCGGAGAATGCGGTTACAGCGTCTATTTGCAGCGAATCTATCCAACCTTTGAAGATTTGTGGCAAGCCGCTGACAACCAATTTCAATCATTGGCGCACACCCTGTATGGGCCCTTGATGCGCGCGGTTCAGGAAAGGCAGCTACCATGACCACCCAACCCCTAAATGTACTGGCCCTGCCCCTGCATGGCATGCGACTGATCGAGGCCAGTGCCGGTACCGGCAAAACCTACACCATTGCGGCACTGTATTTACGACTGGTTTTGGGCCATGGCGATGGCTTGGGCCGGGCATCGATGCCGCCCGATATTCTGGTGGTCACATTCACCAACGCCGCCACCGAAGAGCTGCGCGAGCGGATTCGCGCGCGGTTGACCCAGGCCGCGGCCGTGTTTCGCGGTCAGCTTGACGGGGATGATTTTTTGACGGCCTTGCGCGATGCGTTCGCGCCGGAGCAATGGCCAGGATGCGCCTGCCGGCTGGCGCAGGCGGCCCAATGGATGGACGAGGCCGCCATTTATACCATCCATGCCTGGTGCGGGCGCATGTTGCGTCAGCATGCCTTTGACAGCGGCAGTTTGTTCGATCTGGAACTGGAAACCGAAGACCAGCAATTGCTGGACCAGGCGGCCTGCGATTACTGGCGCGCGCATTTTTATCCGCTCACGCTGGCGCAGCTAAACGATGTGTTCAGTTTGTTGCCGGCCACGCCCGGCGAATTGCTGGCCCTGGTTCGCCCCATGCTGGGGCATCCCATCGATGATCCGACCGATCCGTTCGCTATGCTGAACCGGCGTTGCCGGGCAATCGAGCAGGCCTGGCAGGCCTGGGCCGCGGATATGCAGACCGCCTTGTCGCTTATTTCCCAGGCCATGGTCGGCCGGGCGCTCAACGGGTGCGCCTATTCCAACAAAAACTGGGGAAAATGGCGCGATCAGATGCGATCCTGGATTGAAGACAGCGGGCCGTTGCCGGATGAAAAGGCGCGCCTGGCCCTGTCGACCCGGGGCCTGCAGGCGGCGCTGAACAAAAACAAGCGCGCGCCGAGTCATCCGGCATATGACGCCTTTGACCGGCTGGATGCTGTTTTGGCTGAATGTGATATGGCATCCGCGCTGCGCAATCATGCCGCGGTCGATATTCAGCGGCGTTTTGAAATTGAAAAGCAGCGCCGCGGCCAGATGGGGTTTGACGATTTGCTGACACGACTGAGCCAGGCATTGCATCATCCGCAGCAGGCGCATCTGGCTGAAACCATCCGCCAGCAGTTGCCCATTGCGCTGATCGATGAATTTCAAGACACCGATCCCTTGCAATACGGCATATTCAGCCGGATTTATGGCAATCGTGACGATGCCGGCTTGTTGATGATCGGCGATCCCAAGCAATCGATCTACGCATTTCGCGGCGCCGACATTCACACGTATTTAGATGCGCGCCGCGCCAGCGCGCAAAATCAATATACGCTGGACACCAATTATCGCTCGACTGCCGATATGGCGCGGGCGGTCAACCGGGTATTCACCGTGGCCGCCGGCCATTCCGAGGGCCCGTTTCTGTTTGATGACCGGATCCCATTTGAACCGGTGGCCGCCAACGGGCGCCACGACCAATGGGTGGTCGATGACCGCCCGGCCGCGGCCATGACCCTGTGGTGGATGCCGCAAGACAAGCCCGTCAACAAAGGCGGTCCGGATGGATATATCAACCAGATGGCCCAGGCAACGGCCACGGAAATCACGCGGTTGCTGAACCTGGCGGGTGGTGACCCGCCCCGGGCCGGTTTTCGGGAACCTGAAGGCCCCCTGCGGGCCTTGCAGCCGGCCGATATCGCGATTTTGGTACGCGATTACACCGAAGCTCAGGCCATTCGTCAGGCATTGATGCAGCGGCGCGTGCGCAGTGTTTATTTGTCGGACAAGGAATCGGTTTTCGACAGTGACGAGGCCGTGTCGCTGCGCTACATTTTAAGCGGCTGCGCCGATCCGGGGCGGATGGACCGGATCAAGGCCGCCCTGGGCTCCCGGCTGCTCGATTTGTCCCTGGCGCAACTCGATCGCTTCAATCTGGATGAGCAACTTTGGGAAGCTGAGGTCGAACGCTTCCGCGGCTATCACCGAATCTGGCGCCTGCAAGGGGTGTTGCCCATGCTGCATCGGCTGTTGCACGACTATGACGTGCCGGCCCGGCTGCTGGTTTTGCCGGAGGGTGAACGCCGGCTGACCAATGTGTTGCACCTGGCCGAGATGCTGCAAACCGCCGCGGTCGAACGTGACGGCCAGCAGGGCCTGATTACCTGGCTGGCCGAACAGTGCGAGCAGCCCGGCCAGCGCGGCGACGATCAAATTTTGCGGCTGGAAAGCGATGCGGACCTGATTCGGGTGGTGACCTTTCACAAGGCCAAGGGGCTGGAATATCCACTGGTGTTCATGCCCTTTATCTGCACCTGCAAACCGGTGACCAAACGCATGCGCGTGATTGCCTGGCATGATGAAAACGGAGACTTGCAGCGGCGCTGGTCCACGCAGCAGCCCGATATTGCGGCCGCGGACCATGAGCGGCTGGCCGAAGACTTGCGGCTGCTGTATGTGGGGTTGACACGCGCGCAATATGCCTGCTGGTTGGGCCTTGGGGTGATGGGCCGCGGCAATGCCCTGCAAAAATCAGCCATTGGCTATGTGATATCCGGCGGCCGAGCGGTGGCGCCGGCCGATTTGCCTCAAGCTCTGGACGCGCTGAGCGGCGGGGATGCCGGTATTCAAGTTTGTCGCTTGCCCCAGCCGTGCATGCAGCGGCTGGCCACCGCCGACGAGACGCCTGAACTGTTGCCGGCCCGCATTTTTGCCGGGCGATTGCCGACGCAATGGTGGATCGGCAGCTACAGCGGGTTGCTGGCCGGCGCCCAAAAGGCTGTGACCGGCATGCTGCCGGCTCAGTTGGCCGCAGACTCGGCAGACAGCGCCAGGCAGGATCAACTGGCCGAAAGCCAGGACCCGGCCGGTGTTTTGCCGGACGGGCAAGCGTCGGCGCACGGCATTCACGGTTTTCCGCGCGGGCCGGATCCAGGCACTTTTTTGCATGATTTGCTGGAATGGGCCGCGCAAGAGGGGTTTGCCGACCTGTCTCGCAATCGGGCGGCCATCTATCAACGGGTGAAGACGGCCTGTGACCGTCGCGGCTGGCAAGATTGGGTGGATGTATTGACCGATTGGTTGATCGGTCTGCTGCAAACGCCATTGGCGCTGCCGCAAACCGGCGCCGCCATGGCCCTGGCGGATATCGAGGTCGATGATTGTCAGGCCGAGCTTGAATTTCTGGTGGCCGCCCACCGCGTGGACATCGCCGGCCTGGATCGGGCCGTAACCGATGCCGTTTTGCCGGGAAAGGCCCGGCCCATGCTAGCGCCTGATCAGCTCAACGGCATGCTCAAGGGGTTTATCGACCTGGTGTTTTGCTTTCAGGGCCGCTATTACGTGGTCGATTACAAGTCTAACCACCTGGGCGATACGGTGGCTGCCTACCATGCGCCGGCCATGCAAGCCGCCATGCTGGATCATCGCTATGAGCTGCAATATGTGCTCTATACCCTGGCGTTGCATCGGCTGCTCAAGGCGCGCCTGCCTGATTATGATTATACGCGCCATGTGGGCGGCGCGCTGTATCTGTTTTTGCGCGGCGTCGATCCCAATGGACATGGGGTGTATCGAGACAAACCGCCGTGCGCCTTGATCGATAATCTGGATCGCGCCTTTGCCGGCCGGGGGAGCGCCGCATGAACACATCGCAACTATTTGACCTGCTGGATACCTGGACCGCCCATGGCTGGCTGCGGTCGCTGGATCGGGCGTTCGCGCAATTTTTACATGCCCATCATCCGCCAGGCGATCCCGATGTGCTGCTGGCAGCGGCATTGACCAGCCACCAGTTGGGCCGCGGCCATGTGTGCCTGGAGCCGGTCGCCGCGCTGGCTGACCCGGAGGGTATTCTGGCGTTGCCGCCGGAGGATGAAAACGGCGAGACCCTGCCCCCGCGGCCCTCACAGGTGTTGACCGAATTGACATCGGCGGCTTGGACACGGGCATTGCGTGAGTCGCCGCTGGTTTCAGACGGCATTGCGGACACTCCCCTGGTTTTCGATGCCGGACGCCTGTATTTGCGCCGCTACTGGCAATATCAACGGCAGGTGGCGCGGGATCTGAAATCTCGAATGGAAAACCCGGTGGACGCGCCGGTCGATCTGGCCCAACGCATCGATGCGTTGTTCAACGCGCTGCGCACGCCTGCAGAGCAGTCAAAAGACCGGATCCATTGGCAAAGCGTGGCCGCGGCCGTTGCGGCTGTCGGTTCCTTCAGCATTGTCTCCGGCGGTCCGGGCACCGGCAAGACCACCACCGTGATTCGCCTGGCCGGCTTGCTGCAGCAAATGGCGCTGGAGCAGGGCCGAAAACTGCGCATCGAGCTGGCCGCGCCCACCGGCAAGGCCGCGGCGCGCTTGACGGAATCGATGAGCCATGCGGTCAGTCACCTGCCTGCGGAGGTGCGCAGCCACGTGCCGGTGGCGGTTTGCACGCTGCATCGGCTGCTGGGCAGCCGGCCGGATACGCGCCGGTTCACGCACGACCGGCAACATCCGCTGCATGTTGATTTGCTGATCGTGGATGAAGCCTCCATGATCGATCTGGAAATGATGGCGGCCGTGCTGGATGCCCTGCCGGCCCGGGCGCGCTTGATTTTGCTGGGCGATAAAGATCAACTATCATCGGTCGAGGCCGGATCGGTGCTGGGCGATCTGTGCCGCCGGGCGGATTCGCCCGGCTATCGGCCGCAAACCATTGCCGCCATCAGCCGAAACAGCGGATATGATTTACAGGCGTTTCAGGGCGAAGGCTCTGATATCGATCAGCATATCGTCATTTTGCGCCACAGCCATCGTTTTGACGCAGCCAGCGGGATCGGCTCTCTGGCCGCGGCCGTGAAAACCGGCAATTCAGCTGCGGTTGAATCGATCTGGCAGCAGCCGTTTGATGACATTGCCCGGATGAACCTGACCGGTCCCGATGATCCTGCTCTGGCCCGACTGGTGCGACAGGGGCGGCCGGCGCCTGAATCGATGGATCCGGCCGGCGGTTATCGAGACTATCTGAAACGGGTTCAGGCGGGGCCGCATGCGGGCATGACGTTAGATGACTGGTTGCGGGCCATTTTGGAAGATTTTAGCCGATTTCAATTGCTGACGCCCCTGCGCAAAGGGCCCTGGGGGGTGGCGGGACTCAATGAATTGACCGCGCGCACGCTGCATCGGGCCGGCCTGATCGCAGCGATCGACGGCTGGTATGCCGGCCGGCCGGTGCTGATGACGCGCAATGACTACAGCCTGGGCCTGATGAATGGCGATGTGGGCATTGCCGTGCCCCTGGTGATGGATGATGGTTCCCGGAAATTGCGGGTGGTCTTTCCAATGCCCGACGGCACGCTCAAAAAGGTGCTGCCATCGCGCCTGGCGGACGCGGAAACCGTGTTTGCCATGACCGTGCATAAATCCCAGGGATCGGAGTTTTTGCATGTGGCCCTGGTGCTGCCCGATCGCATGAACCCGATATTGACGCGTGAGCTGATTTATACCGGCATCACGCGCGCGCGTCGCCAGTTTACCTGCGTAGGGCCCAACCCGGACCTGCTGGCCCAGGCGGTGAGCCAACGCACGCATCGGGCCTCGGGGCTGGGGGATCTGTTCGGCGCGCCGTGAAGTTGAAAATTTGTTCAACGGAGAACAGCATGTTTGAATACAGTGCTACGGAATTGACTTGAATCGATACCCAACTGAATACGGTGTTGATGTGGGCCGGCCAAAAATCTCGACTACCGGGCCACCGCGCGCATGCCGTCAAGCAACTCGCTGACGGAAACGGTTGCTATGCCGGAATTGATATCGGACATGGCGTAGGGAATGACCAATTGATTGTTATGGATGAGCGCGCCGCAGGAATATACGACATTGGGAACATATCCCTCACGTTCTTTCTCATGCGGGGCAAGTAGCGGATCGTCCAGGCGGGCGATGATTTTTGTAGGATTTTCAAGATCGAGCAGTATGGCGCCGATGCAATATTGACGCATGGGCCCGACGCCGTGGGTGAGCACGAGCCATCCCTTACTGGTTTCCAAGGGGGAGCCGCAGTTGCCGATCTGGATAAATTCCCATGGGTGTTCCGGCGTTTGGATGATTTGGGAGGTTTGCCAGAAATGGATATTGTCCGAAAACATGATCTGGTTGTTTTCACCATCCTGGCGCGAAAGCATGACATAACGTCCGCCGATTTTTCTGGGGAAAAGCGCCATGCCCTTGTTTTTGATGGCGTTGCCGTTGAGCGTTAACACATTGAAGGTAATGAAATCCCTGGTTTCGATCAACTGCGGCAGGATGGTGTGGCCGTTGTAAGCCGTATAGGTCGCATAATAGGTGATCTCCTGCTGGTCATCGAAAAATTGAACGAACCGGGCATCTTCGATGCCTCTGCTCTCGTTTTTCGAAACCGGAAAGATCACCCGTTCAGATATGCGATGGTCGGCATGGAAACTGACCTCATAATTGGAATCGGCCAGCCAGCACATAATCTCGAAGGTTCTGTTCTGGCGCGTTTTGTCATAGCGCGGCGCCTGGCGGAGAATTTTGATCTGCTCCAATAGCGCCTTGTAGGAAAAATTTTCCGGCAGTCGGTCAAGAATGTGGG
>JGI10211J34971_10004483_pt1 | contig 11059 bp, 6 predicted proteins | sample Etolagsediment_FD_34971 | JGI IMG/M metagenome (IMG submission 34971)
CCGCCGTGACGGGAGGTGTGGTTCTCCGCTGTCGCGGGAACCGGCTTCCGGGGGCCGGGGGCCGGGTGGGCGGCCGGCCGTGGATGGTGGCGACATCGGGCCGCGCGATGCCTGGAAGACTCGCCGGCGAAAGAGTCAAACCTCCGACGCAGTGCGGGGATGAATGGCCCCGCACACTTCCTGTTTAACGTGCCCTCTCACGGCTCAGACACACCCCCGGAAGTTGCCCCCATGCGTTGGGGGCGGACGTTCGCAGGCTAATCGCCATCGGTCGTAAAGTCCTCATCGTCGCTTTCGTCGTCCGGCTCAAGCCCCCCGGAAGCGTCGTCCGGCGCATCGTCGGGTGCTTCGGAACTTCCGGGGGCCGGCGGAAGGCCCAGGCTGAAGCGCATGTAATCCTCGATCTGCCGCACCTGATCGTCGTAGAAGGCCTGCACCTGCTCGTGATTGGGGATGCCCAGGTTGTACAGGGCGGCCACCGGGTTATCCATGATCTGCTGGCGCAGGGCCGCCGAGTGCTGCTCGATCTGCTGGCGCAGCCGGGCGGTGTAGTTGGTCACGAACTGCTCTTTGCGTTGCCGGGCCTGGGGCAACTGGTCCATGACCGTGCGCAAGGCCTGGGCTCCCATGTTCAGGGCGGCGTTAAGGATCAACGGGCTCTGCAGGAAGTTGGGTGCCGGGGCCGAGTGCCAGCGGCTGGTCGGCACGTGCGGCTCGAAGGCGTCGTCCCGGTCTTCGTCAACAAAGTCAGCCATCCTGCTGTCTCCTGCGCCAGGCTGCTTTGGCGGCATCCGACCGCGACCGTGTGGTCAGGTACTTCTGCAGCCAGTGTTCCGAGCAGCCCAGCGTCTGGGCCACCCGCCGCATGCACATGGGGGTGTCATAGAGTTTCTGGGCCCGGGCCAGCTTCTCGGTGTCCAGCACCCGGGGGTTGTGCCCGTGCAAGCCGGCCTTCTTCAGGGCCCGACGGACCTGGGCCACCGTCACCCCGCACGCCCGGGCGGTCTGCGGAATGGTGTCGTGCGGATGTCCCTGGTGATGTTCGACGATTCTGCGGTAGCACTTGAGTGCCCGCCCGGCCCGATCGGCCGGAGCCACGCGGTACACGTGTCCCAGACTGAAACCCGTGCGTTCGGCCACCTGTCGGGGGGTCAGGCCCCGGGCCAGCAGGTCGCGGATCTGCTGATGCTCGGCCCCGGTGTCGGGTCGGGTGTAGGGCCGCAGGGTGGTGTGCTGGGCCAGTAGCTCGCGCATCTGTTCGGGGCGCAGGCCGAAGGCTTCGGCCACCTGGCGCAGGGTGCGCGGCTTGTGGTAGAGGCTGAGTGCCTGTTTGATCTGCCCGGGCTTGAGCCGGGGCGGGGCGGGTCGGGTCCGATAGCGGTCCCGGGCCGGTCCCAGCCAGCGATAGAGCGTCGAGGTGCTGATCCCGATCTGGCCAATGATCTGGAGCACCGGCACGCCCGCCTGGTACAGTTGCAGTGCTCTTGCTTGCTGGTCATGGCTCATGACACTTGCCCTCCATTTGATACTACGGCAAGTGTGATAGCCGATTCACAATACCGGTTTTTCGCACCCATGAGGCGCGGACGGGCGCGGCTGTGCCGCGGCCGCTACGCGGTCGATGCGTAGCTGCAGCGAAGCTGCGCCTGCTCAAATCGCCCAGTTCTGCTGGGGCAGATCGGTGCCCGGGTGCCAGACGGCGAAGGCGAAACCGCCGTGGTAGTTATCGCGGTGGTCGTGCACGCCCCGTCCGGGCAGGTAGCCGCCATCGTAAGGCCCGGTATGCCCGTGGGCGTTGTACCCTTCGCTGGCCGTGGCCGGCACCGGCAGATCATCGTTGAAGGCCGCGTTCCAGTTCTGAATGGCCTCTACGTCGTTGAAGGCGATCGGGTACTGCGAATCGTCGTGCCAGTGCAGGTGGGCCAGGGGGATGCTGAAGCGGTCCTGGTCCTTGTCGTCGTAGTGGTGGGCCAGGAAGACCGCCTGCAGCAAGGCGCTGGCGGCCTGGGCGGCGGTGATCAGCGTGCCTTGCAGTTCGTTCAGGGGATGGGGCATGGGACGGCTCCTGGCCGGCTAAGCGTGCGAGGAAGGATTGCTGGGATGCGGGATGAAGCGGCGGTGGTAACCCCCGCGATGGGGGAACGGGTGCTGCTCGGCGAAGCGGCGTTTGGCCTGGCCGGCCTTCTCCTCGCGGAACAGGCGGGCCAGGTCGGTCAGGCGCAATTTGTCGTCCGGTGGCATCTCGCCGGGCCGGGCCTCGATGCGGGTCAATTCCAGGGTGGTGGCGAAGCCCCGGTTAAACGAATAGGTGACCTTCACCACCGCCGCCCGGGCCTTGTCGGGATAGTCCACGTAGCCCAGGCCGCCGGCCAGGTCGTTGACCCGTCCCCGGATCAGCAGGCTGCCGCGCACCTGCAGGTCGTTGGCCTGCTCCAGCTTGCGCACCGCCATGGCCATCAGCTTGCTGCGGTCGTCGCGCAGTCGCCAGGAATACAGCCGGGGCCGGGCCAGGGCATTGGAGGCGAACACCGGGGCGATCCCTTCCATCTCGTAGAGCACCTCGCCGGGTGATGGCTGTTCCCACTTGAACAGCCGGGCCCTGGGGAAATCGCAGCCCGCCTGGCGCTTGGCGGCTTCCAGGGCCTCGGGCGTCATGCCGGCGGTGGGCGGGATCAGCATCCGCTCCAGGTCATCCTCGGTCGTCTCGATCACGGCCGAGGCGTCGTGGAGGGTGACCTGCACCAGCCGGTCGTGGTTGCCGAACTCGATCTCCTGGTCGCCCCACTGGGCCGGATTGATCTTGGCCACCTCGACCGACCAGCACCCGTCTACGATCGCGGCCTTGGCCACGTACTGGTTCTGCTGACCGTCGGCGTCGGTGTAGGTGAACTGCACCGGCTCGTGCTCGGGGTACTCGTACCAGTTGTCACGGATGTAGAACGCCTGCAGCCAGGCCTTGGCCGGCCGCCAGTAGCCCAGCGGCACCCCCCAGTGGTTACTGGTGATGTTCCCCGCTTGCGTACCCTGGTCCTGCACCAGACCGTCGCTGTCCAGCACGTAGGCCACCTTGGCGCTGGTGACCTCCATGCGCAGGGTTTGCCATTTCATCTCCGCCGGGATGAACACCGGCTGGTTGAAAATGACGCGACCCATGGCCGGGTCCAGGCTGGCCGGCATTTCCTGGCCGGTCATGATGGTGGTGAACGGCACTCGCACCTGGTCGTCCCAGGCCGGGTCGATGAGCTTGGCCCTGGGGCTGTCGGCCGCGATGCCGGCGACGGTGATCAGGTTCTTGGTCCAGCCGGTCAGGGGGTGGGGGAAATCAAAGTACCGATTGGCCTCGGCCAGACTGCCCAGGGCGTCCCAGGTGTCGTTGACGTGGGCCACCGGCGGCAGCCGGTGCGGGGTCAGGATGGCCTCCTCGTATTGCACGTAGGCTGACAGGTTGATGGTCAGACGGTTCTGGGTCTGGGCCCAGGTTTCCGCTTCGACCTGGGTGTAACTGGCATCGAGTGGGATCTCCTGGGCGGCCTCCTGCATGCTGCGGGCATTGGCCCGCCCGCTCACCAGCCGATCCTGCAGGTTGCGGATCTTGTACTGGGGCTTGAGACCCACGCCCCGGCACACCGGGCACAGGTTCTTCCAGGGGATCGGATAGGGCTGGCTCACACTGGCCAACCACGGCGTGAGCATGCCGTCGTAGGCGTCGGGATCGCCGAAGTCCTGCGGGTCGAACAGGTAGTTGGTGACCGAGAGCTTCTGAAACCGGTTGTCCGGCCCGCAACTGGTCCAGGTCACCGTCGGCGTGTTCGAGCCGCCGCTGTAGACCTCGGCCACGTAGCCCGAGCCGTTGCAGGCCGAGCAGGCCCCGTCGGTCTTCCACGCCTGGTAGCTGTGCAGATTGTCGGCAGCCCCCAGTCGCTGGATGCCCATGGCGTACTGCTGGCCCCGGGTCATCGGCTGGTACTCGGACTGATAAAGATAATCGGCCCCGGTCTTACCGGCGGGAATGTTCTCCTGCGGGCTCACGTCCAGCAGCATGACCACGTCCGGCAGGTAATCCTCGTGCACGTTCCAGTCGGGGAACAGGGGCATGCCCACCGGGTACTGTTGGTAGGTGCGGGCGTCCTCGAACAGCTTCAGCGGATGCTGGAAGCGGTAGTAGGCCCCTTCGGCGTTCCGGGCCCGGGCTTTCTGGTCGGCGATGCTGTCGTTCTCGACGGCCCGGAAACGGCTGCCGTCCGCGACGGGGCTGCCTGCGCCATCCACGGCGTTCTCGATCATCTCGGGTACGATCGACTGGCCGGTGTAGAAGCGGATGGGTCCGCTGGTGATGCGGCAGACGTTGGCGCTGCTGCGGGAAGTCCACTCGGTGCGATCCTCCTCGATGTCGGCCTCGTGGGCGTAGAGGTCGCCGGCCCCGGTCAAAGCCGCCTGGCTCACGTCGGGGTAGGTCAGGTCCCACAGGTCCCCGCAGTAGCCGCAGGCCAGGTCCAGCTTGACCACCACGAACCGACCGTGCGATCCGTAGGCCGGGTCGTAATGCAGCCGGTAGCTGCCGGCCTTGGCCAGCAGTTCGGCGATGGCCAATCCCTTGGGGGTATCGACGAACTGCACGTCGCTGGGCACGAACAGGCCGCAGGCTTCGGAGGCGTCCAGCCCGTTCCAGAAGATGTCCTGGAAGCTGAAATACTCCGTGGAGTTCCAGGCATCCTTGAACAGCATGATCTGCTCGACCAGTTCATAGATGGTCTTGAGCTTGGCCTCCATGAGCACGCCCGATTCCGGGTCGAACACCGGCTGCGGGTTCACCGGGTCGTTGAACAGGTTGGCCGTCAGGGTGATATGCGTTTCATTCAACCGTGTGCAATCCATGACCGCCCGGCAGTTGTACGCCATGCCCGTGGCGCTCTTGGTCTCAGTCACCGCGTCGATCAGGCCCCGGAACACCACCTGCCAATCGGCCTGCGGGGTCTGGCGCACGGCGATCTCCACCTGGTCGGAGATGGCCGGCTGTGGCAGACTGTACTGGGGCGGCACCGCGCCCGAACGCAAGCGCACCGAGTCCCGATCCCACATCTGGAAAAAAGCGACGTTGTCGTTGAGGTCGTAGCCGATGGTCAAATGCTGCAGGCGGACCAGGTTGGTGTCCGAGGTATAGCCCGGCTCGCCGTTGATCTGCACGCGGTAGTCAAAGGCGTGAATGCCATGGCCGTCAATACTGGTGCTCGGTTTCAGGCCCATTTAATAGACTCCCACCACCGCTACCCGGACACCACGCTCGGTCGGCTGAAGGTCGATCGTCGGCTGTTCAACCAGCAGATCGCTGAACAGGGTGCTGGTCAGGGCCCGGCCGTTGCTGAAACTGATCCGCTCCACGTCCATGGTGCCGTCCACCAGCGATCGGGCCAGGGCGGCTGCCTGTTCCGAAAGGTCTTCGCCGCTGGCGGTCGGCAGGATGCCCTGCAGGTGCACCCGGGTCTGGGTATAGTTCTGAATGTGGATCACGGCCCCTTCGGCGGCGATCATGCGTCGCTGGACGATCATTGGTCTGGGCGCGTCGATCAGCAGCCGGGCCGATTCCAGGGGTACCTGGTTGACCAGGAGCATACTGGGGGGCATGGGTCCTTCCAGCAGCACGGCCTGGTAGTGGAGCATGACCGGCCAGCGCGACTCGATGACGCTCAGTTGCTGGGGCAGGCCGTAGATTCGCTGGCCCTGCTGATCCGTGAGCCGTTCGGGCAGGGCCAGGCAGCGCGGGTCGTTCGCGCTGTACCATTGCTCGACGGCACTGGGCCGCGACTGTCCGGCCGCCTGGTTGAACGCCGTCTCCAGGGCCTCGTAGCGCTGGCTCATGGCCACCAGGGCGGCTGCCTCGTCGATCACCTGGCCGGTGTCCGGGTCCACGTAGGTGCCCGCCATGCCGGGGGCGGCGTCTTCAGCGTCGATGGTGAAGTAGCCTTCGATCATGAACCGGGCCTGGGTCCAGTAGCATTCGGCCTCGTTGTAATGGGCCACCTGCTGCTGCCCGAAGCTGTAGTATCCCCACAAGGGGTCGTACAGCCCGGTCTGGGGCACCCCCGTCCCCGGAAGCCCCGACGGCTCGGTCAGGTCTACGTTCTCGAAGTTCACCAGGGCCATGGCCTGACCTTCCTTATGGCAGCGACTGCGGCGGGCAGACCATCTGCAGCCGCACGCTGGCTTGATCGTTGACGAAATCCCAGTCCATCTGCGCGCCGCTGACCCACAGCATCCGCAAGGGCACGGCGTCGGCCAGCCGGGGGCTGATCTCGACCATGTCGAACACGCGGGGGTAGCCGCTGGGCAGTTCTGCGTCGGACCGGTCCGAGAGCGATCCCGATCCGACCGCCGTGGTCCCCAGTCGCTGGCTAAGCTGCTGGACGACCTGCTGCATGTCCTGGGTCCCGGCCGGAGGCTGCCAGATCCCGGACAGTTCGCAGACCATGATGTCGTGGGTCAGCAGGGTCCGAATGGGCGAGAAACCCAGGTCGTCATCCACGTCGATCAGGCCCGTAGCCAGGGGCATCTGCACCACCTGGTCGTGCACCTCGGAGAACGGCAGCCGCATGGAGAATCGCGGGTTGTGCAGGGTCAGGCCGAAGAAGTCCACGGTGTAGCGGGTATCGTCCGGATCATCGTCGGTGAAGTCCACGGTGATCCGCTGGTGGTTGAGCCAGGCGCTGGTGGGATAGTCGGCACCCTCGTAGCGGATGTTTTCCAGGGTGGTCCAGGGCAGGATGAGCGTTCCGCGTTCGCCGGTTTCCGAATCGCCCGGCGTCAGGGCGTCGAGGCCCTGGGTCTGACTGGCCGCCGTCTGGCGGACGATCACGGTCGAGACGCGGATGCGCTTGACGTGGCGGACCACCCCACCGCGCCAGGACCATTCGTCGGCCACCGCGATCATGGCGTTCTCGAACGTCACCGTGCCCAGGTTGTTGGTAAAGGTCACCGTGGCCATGGCCTGTCCTTATCATCCGCTGTTGGACCCTTGCGATGGGGCTCCTGGCGAGGTCCGCCACCAGTAGCCGGTCGGGTTGTTCTGCCGGTGCGGCTCGATCGTCGCATTGTCAGCCGGGTCCCGGGGCGACGGGCCGCCCGCCCCCTGCTGCTGCTGCTTGAGCAGGCTCACCAGTTGGTCCATGACACTCTTGGAGCCTTCGTCCAGGGTCAGGGTCACCGCTCCGCTGTGTTCGACCTTGCCCCCCGCACCCCCGGAGGCGAAGTCGGTCATGAACTGCTGCATGTCCTGATGGAAGGTGTCCACCGTCTTCTGCAGTTGTACGACCAGGCCGTTCAGGCCGTCCATCTGCTCGCGGGGCGTGCTGACCTCGGCGGGCGTGCCGCTGGCAGCGGCTCCGGGCGGGCCGCCCCCGGAAGCCCCACCACCGGGCATCTGGTAATCCTCGCCCAGGCCGAGCTTGGCCCGGATGTTGGCGTCCGACAGCCCGCTGCGGCGCAGGCGATTGATCTCCTTGCCCCGGGCCATCTGCATCTGGTACTGCTGGTACTTTTCACTGTGCGGGCCGTCGATGTCCACCATCCGCCAGTCGCCGGTCTCCTGGTCGCGCACCGCCCGCTGCTTGATCCCCTGCTCCAGGTACAGATCGCGCAGGTCCATGTGCTCGTAGCCCCCCGAGGGCTTGGCCTCCAGGTTCCACCAGTCCTCCAACTGGCGTGACTGCTGAATCTGGCGGCCCCGGCTGGCCTGGGCCAGAAACTCGGACGCCCGCTTGCCGACGCCCTGCAGGTTGGGCATCTTGAACTTGCTCAGCCAGCCCGGCCCGCTGCCGGCGGACCGTCCGACTGACGGTGCCGCCTGGGTGGACCCGGCCGGACCGCTCTGAGGCTTGGGACCGTACAGCATCTGGCGCTGGTGCTCGCGCTGGCGATTGAGGTCGGCGATGAACCATTCCGCGTCGGTCATGGGCCCGGTGGGTGCCTGGGGCCGGTTCTTTGCGGCCTTGTCCAATTCCTGCAGGTCGCGCAGGAACTGCTGGTCTCGCTGCTCGCGTTCGGCACTCTCCCGCCGTGTCAATTCTTCCTGGAAGCGTTTTTGCTGATAGGTCCAGCCACTGGCGTACAGTACGTCGCCGGTGCCCTGCTCGAACTGGTTTTGCGTCAGCCGGTCGGCCTGCTGGCGGTTGAGCACGATCTCGCCCTTATGCAGGATCGCCGGCGTCTGGTCGTGCCGGATGCGGCCCTCGGGGTCCACGTCGCGGCTGCCGGACTGGGCGAAGGTGCCGCTGGCGAACTCGGGCAGATCGACTCCGGCCTTCTGCAGTCGAGCCATAAGCTCCTGGATGCCGGTGGCACCCGGAATGTTCTTCAGGCCCAGGAACGCAGCCGGGTCGGGGATCTTGCCCGACTTGTAAATCTCCTGGCTGAGCATGCCCTGCTCGACCATCTTGCGGATGAACGCCTGCTGGATCTCCGGGGGCAGGCCCTCGAAGCTCTGGTACAGGGTGTTCAGCCCCCCGGTCAACCGGTTGTAGGGGTCCATGACCGCTGCCGCGTGACTTTGCAGAGTGGGCATCCAACTGTTCAACTGGTTGCGGTTGGCACCCGGCACGGGGTTGCCGTCCGAATCCAGGAACATCAGGCTCAAGCCACGCAGCGTGGTCAGCCGCTCGTTGTGTGTCCGGACGTATTCCTCGTAGGTGTTGGCCAGTTCGCCCAGGTGGCCCAACTGTTCGCTGAACTGGCCCGCCCCCTCCCAGCGGGCGGCGATGTCCGCGAACAGCTTGGGATCGACCTGTGACAGGGCCCGGGCCCCACGCTGTTTGCCGGCGGCCTGAGCGGCTGTGTTGACCAGGGGCACGTCCAGATCGCTGAGCCACGCCGGGGTCTTACCTTGCTGGTTGGCCATGTACCATTCGCTGGCGTAGCGGCCGCTGACCCCCCAGCCCTCGCGGCCATGGATGGCATCGAACATCTCGCCCAGCGTCTGGTGGCCGCCCATGTTGACCGCCAGGTGGGTCCAAGCCTCACGGAAGTTGTCGGTGTCCAGACGGGTCAGCCAGGTCGGGTCGATACCCACGGGTCCGCCGAAGCTCGCTTCGCGCTTGAGCAGGTCCAGGGCTCGCAGGCTGGCGTCGCCGATCAGGCCCGTGTAGCCCTCGGGGCTGTAGGACCGCAGGGCCTCGGCGTACCCGAACGCCTGCTCCATGGTCATGCCGGCGACCCCGGCACCCTGGTTGCGGCCCATGGTGATCTCGAAGCGATTGAGTCTTTGACCGGGACCGCTGGCGCTTTGTACCGTGCGCTCAAGCTGCTCGGTCAGATAGTCGCGGCGGCGCAGCAGACTGCTGCGGCGGTCCTGCATCTGCCGCAACAACTGGGCATAGTTCTTGGGTGTCTGGCCACCGCTGAACGTCTGGCCCATCCAGCCACTGAACCGGGAGATCAGACCATCCTCACTGTCCGGTGCGCCCAGCCAGGCGATTTCCGAGTTCAGCTTGCTGACCTGCTCTTTGACCGGTCCTCCGGCCATCGGGGCCATGCCCGTGGCCAGGTTCAGCATGCGCATGGCCTGGACGTTGCGCGGGTCCCGGTTGCCAGCATCGTCCACCATGCCGCGCTGGCCGCCGACCGTTTCCACCGGCAGGCCCGGGTAGTGCCGCTGCAGGGATTCGGCGGTGGCGAACAGCAGCATGGGCCGGGCCATCATGGTGCCCATCACACCCATGCGGTCGCCGCGTTCCTGCTCGGTCACTGCCCGGCGATAGGTTCGGATGAACGGCAATTCCTTACCGGCCATGGCCGCGAAGGTCATCAGCAGTTCGATCGGCGCCGTCTGGGCGGATCGCCCGGCCCACTGCGACCAGCTTTCGGCTTCACCCAGCGGGTTGTCGAACATGGTCTGGATCAGTTGCACCCCACCGTGCTTGAGTTGCTCGTCCACGTGATCGAGCACCTGACGGCGGTAGGTTCCATACTGACCGGTGACCGTCTTCCAGCCCAGCGTACCCCAGGCCCCGGCACCCTGGAACGCGGCGGCGAACGCGCCCATGTCACCTTCCATGGCCTTGTCGGAGATCAGTCCCAGGGCGTTGCCACCCTCCATGATCCATTGGGGGGTGCTGGTGGCCAGTTCCACGCTCATCAGCAGGTTGGCGGAACTGGCCAGGCCGCCGATGGAACTGGTGGCGAAGCTCGCGCCTGGTGCTCCCAGGAGCATGGTTCCCAGCTTGCCGCCAACCTTTTGACCCATCGTTCTGGTCAGGGCGGCCCGGGTCGAGCCCAGGATCTTACCTTCACCGCTCAGGCCCAGCAGGCGTTGGCCCAGGCGGGTGCCCATGCCCGCCCGGCTGGCGGCCAGTTGTTCAGCCGCCACGGTCGCCGCCTCGCGGCTCATGCCGCGAGTCACAAAGGCTTGCACCATTTCGCCCTTGCCGGCCAGTGTGCCGCCCAGGCTGCGACCCACCATCTGGCGGGCAGCGCGACGGGCCAGATCGCGTGACAGCCCGTTCTCGGCCAGGTAGCCGGCCAGGCGGGTCTCCGACGCCCGGGTGCCGCCACCGATCAGACTGGCCATGGTCCGCTTGCCCATAAACTCGGCCGGCACCCGCTGCAGGGCACCGCCGCCGGACATGAGCTTGGTGACACCCCCACCGAGCCATTCCAGGCCGCGTGCCGCCTTGGCCACGCCGGAACGGCCGATCAGGCCGGTGGCCATCCGTTCGCCGAGCCAGCCGGTAACCTGCCCGGTCTTACGGGCGACCATGGCCCGCTCGGCTTCGTGGGCCAGCCAGCCGGGCACCCGTTCCAGCAGAGGCATCTTCCACATGGCACCCTGGCCCCGGGACCACGAGTGCATGATCGCCCGCATGAAGTCCTTCTGCATGGCCGGATGCAGGGCCCGGTCGAACAACTGATCGGTCTTTTCCTGCCCGAAGGCCTGCGACAAGGCACTGTGTCCGCCGGTGAGCATGGCGGCCATGGCGCCGAAGCGCAAAACGTTACCACCGAGAAATCCGCCAATCCCGGTACCGGCTCCCCCGAGCATGCCCCGACGGCTGAGCCAGCGTCCCAGGCGGCT
>JGI10211J34971_10004484_pt1 | contig 11059 bp, 20 predicted proteins | sample Etolagsediment_FD_34971 | JGI IMG/M metagenome (IMG submission 34971)
ATTCCAGCTCTGCTGCGTCTTGCTCGAACTGGTCTGCCTGTTGTCGCCAGACGGCGCAGGCGTCCTCAAGCGACCCGAAGTGATTGTGGGTCCATTCTGCCATCAGTCTTCGTCCTCATACCGTTCGCCTCGCTGGCCGTTGCTTCTTGCTCTTTCGCATTCTGATCTTCGCCGACGCGTCCAGCTTCGGGTTGATTATCTCGACCAGGCGCATCTTGCCGTCCTTGTCTTTCACCAAGCGCATGTTGCGGGGAATCTTCATTCGGATGCTTCCATTATGGCTCTTCCGATGAGTTCGGGGATCTGAGGGACGACGGCGTTTCCGATGGCGTGACATCTGTCCACCCGATTGGGAACCCCATTCTCGCCTCTGCCCAAGACGGGCGAACCAGCCCCGTCGATTCCGGGAAAAGCAGGCGCAGAACTGATGGCAAGTCCAAGCCACGGGCTGATTGCTCGCGCATCTTCAGAGATCGCTCCGGTTTGCATCCGCCGCGGTAATCGTGAGCCGTTTGCGTCGGCATAATCTTTGGAAGAATCTTTGCCCACTTCCGCATGGCGTTGCTGCCCCCTGCTCTGTTCAGAGACCTCAATCCCTGCGCTGTTGGGGTAGGCAATGATCCAGATACGTTCTCGAATGTGGTCGGCACCAACGGCGAGAGCCGGTATGCTGTGCCATTCCGCGTCATACCCGACTTCGGCCAAGTCGCCGATAACTCGGCCCATCCCATTTCTAAGCAACTCTGAGACGTTTTCCACGATGACGTATTTGGGTCGTATCTCGCCAATAAGTCTGGCGTACTCGCTCCATAGCCCACTGCGAGCGTCTTGCAATCCTTCACGAAGTCCGGCTTCAGATATTCCCTGGCACGGGAATCCCCCACAGATGACATCGACTCCAATTCCATCTCGGGCCAGAGTGTCGGCTGTGAGAGTTCTGACATCGTCATAGATCGGCACTCCTGGCCAATGCTTCGCCAAAACCTTTTGGCAGTAAGGCTCAATTTCGCAGAACGCGACTGTTTCAAACCCGCCAGCACGATCGAGGCCAAGGGAGAACCCGCCTATCCCGCTGAATAGATCAAGCACCTTGAAGCGCATCTTGCCGTTGGCGTCCTTCTGGATCTTCATGTTGGCCGGTACTTTCATCGTGCCATTCGCACCCCCAGAATTGTTACCCATCCTGCGCAGTACTGGTTGCCCGCGTGACTGATCACAGAGCCATGCTGCCATGTGCAAGAAACGCTGAACTCGTCAAACGTGTCGAACCAGCCGACCGCGAGCAGTGAGATCAGAAGAGCCACCATGCAAGCGCGCGGGTTATCGGTCATGACGCCATCATATCGAGCAATGAACCACCCGACGCATTCGCCTCGCTTTCTTCGATAAACTTGCACGCCTGCCGCCAATACGATTCCTTCAGTTCGAACCCGATGAACTTGCGGCCGGTTTTCATCGCAACAAAGCCTTCGCTGCCGATCCCCATGAACGGCGAAAGAACTACGTCACCTGGATTTGACCATAAATGAATCGCCCTTTCGATGAGCGGCAATTGCAACGGGCATATGTGCCGCTCATCTTCCGCGTCACGAGCCATTCGCCCGTTCAGAACATCCGTTTGGCTGACATCCATCCATACCGGGCTTGCGTACTTCTGCCATAGATCGACTGGCAAATCGTTTGGGCTATGTTTTATGGGCTCTGGATTATCGCCCGGCTTGCGAAACACCATCACATAATCGGCCATGCCGACGCGGCTCATTGCGCTGTCCTTCTTTAGCTGCTTGTAGAGCAAGCCAAGCGCCTTGGTGCGCTGCATCTCGACAACCGGATCGCGCCACACAGTCACCCGAGAATGATAGATGAAACCGGCATCGATATGCGCGCGCATGATATCGTCGCTGAACGGTTTGAGGCCGATAACACCATCCTTGAATTTGCGAGTTGGCAGGTCTGTGCAATGTACCGCTGTGAGCCGGCCGGGCTTCAATACGCGCATCTTCTGTTCGATGACGTGTCGGTATTGTTCGAAAAAGGAAACGTCATCTGCGCAATTGCCCATGTCTGCCGCGCTATCGCTGTAGACGAACAGATCAGCAAACGGCGGCGAATAAACCGAAAAACCTACGCTCTCATCCGGCAGATCAGACATCCCCATCACGCAATCGCCGTGCACTGCCGTCCAGTTCTTGCCGTCCTGCTGTTTGATTATCGTTTTCGTCATGCTGCTTTCCCCGTGATGAACCCTGGTATTTTGACATTCGTAATAGGTTGATATTTTTCGCGCGCCCGGGCAGCACCAACCGCCCGCGCCATGCTCTGGCGCATAGCAGATTTCATTTTGTCGTGATCCTCAGCCTTGCGGCTAACCACATCCCATATCGCCTTTTCCGTGTCGGCCATTGCCACGTGCACATGCACATCTCGCTTCTGTCCGAACCGGTATGATCGGCGAATTGCCTGATAGAAGCTCTCGTAGCTGAACGACAAACCGACAAACGCTTGCCGCGCGCAATGTTGCCAGTTGAGGCCAAACCCTGCAATTGACGGCTTCGTTACGAGCACTCGAATTTTACCTTCCGAGAACCCTACGATCCGATCCTCCTTGACATCCGCCGACATCGATCCGCGCACCTCGACCGAACCCGGAATGCGATCCGTGAGTGCATCCGCCTCTGCATCCGTATCGCACCATATAATCCATGGCTCCGATGTTTCGCGCCCGACAATTTCAGCTATGACATCGGCACGCGCGTCGATCGTCATTCGCTTCTCGCGGTGTATCGATGTGGCGCTGGTCTCGGGTATTCTGAAAATGCGCGCCTGGCCATCTTTCTCCTCGCCTCGATCTATTGACCGATCAGCCTCAACAACATGCTGTTGCATCGTCATATTCGGAAGCACAAAACCGTCATCCGAAAACCCGACATCAGATGGCATCCCAATGCAGCGCGACCACGACGCCACCCAATCCCAGAATGCATCGACGGAGTGCCCTTTGATGCGCCAGTCTTGCGATGCGCTCGCCGTATCATTTACGAACCACCGGGAAAGCATCTCCATCCCACGCATGACGCCGAGGAATTCGGAATGCTGCCCAAGCTCCATGTGATCGTTCGGTGCCGGCGTTGCCGTACACGCAAGCCGATATGGTGTTTGGTTGAACGATTGGATTAACGCCTTTGACGTGCGCCCGTTGAACCCCTTGATGATTGAGCTTTCGTCGAGCACGACGCCCGCGAACTCATCGGCTCTGAATTTATCAAGCCTCTCGTAGTTCGTAATCCATATCCCGATGCCGGTTATTTCGGTTGGCTCGCGGATGTACTTCGCGTCAATCCCGAACTTTTCGGCCTCGCGTTGATGCTGCGGACCTACTGCCAATGGTGCCAGCATCAGCACAGACTTGTTTGTGTGCTCCATGATCACCCGCGCCCATTCCAGAGCGCAGAATGATTTCCCGAGCCCGGTATCGAGGAACAGCGCTGCGCATCCTGTGCGCAATGCAAATTCCGTCGAATGGCGCTGATGCGGAAACAACTGATCAGATAGTTTTGGGATTTTTTTCAACCCCCGAGCCTCGAACGATACGGCCTTCTTCGCCAAAAGATTTTGATAGTCTTCCATCTGTCTTGCCCCGCCTCATGATCACTGAATATTCACCGTGATGACAATCTGCCATGTCATCAACGATTTCCCATCCCTCGAATAAAAACATCCCCACTTTCCCCAATGGAACGAATTGAAATAAGTCTTCTTTCATTCGGCGATCTCCATTTTTGACGGCGGCTGGACGCCCTCCTCCCTGAGCTTCCGACATGCTTTGCAGAGGCCGGCGACAAACCGGCTCTCGACCGTCAAACGCTCGTGGCAGAGCTGGCAATGCGTGCTGGCCGTGCTTCTGGTTTTCATTCGGGCTCTCCCATCATGCGCCGTGACAGTTTCGTCAGGCCCTCCGGCGTCATGTGCAATCTTGGGTCACCTTCGCGCTGCATTTTTTCGAACGATGGCCGGGAAACGTCGAGCGGTACGCGGTCGATATGGCCCGGCTTCGGCATGGCCTTGGCGGCGAGATTTCGGTTCATCTCGTCAACCAACGCCTGCACGCGCGCCTTCTGCTCCTCGGTCGGCTTCGGCAGACGGTCGTTGTCGTGCCAGCCCTTGCTTTCGACCGGAGACGACGGCGGCTGAAATCGCTTGCAGGCCGCGTGTATCTCGCCCGGCGTCGGCCAGCTGCGGTACTTGTGATGATCCCGCAGCCAATCCATGCCGCGCCGCAGAATGTCGTCGCTGTAGGCCGCGAGGCTCTCGCGGTATTCGCGCAGGTAGGCTGGCAGGTCGTCCTCGGCAATTCGTGCTGGCGGGCCGAACAGCAGCCGCAGGCGGTCAAGAACCAATTCGTTGACGTTGCCCATCTCAATTCACCTCCATCGCCGCCCGGAAGGCATCACGGCTTATCCGGGGTTGTTCTGGTTTCCGTGATTCGACCGCGCTTGCATATCGATGATCGCTTTCGATCTTTCGGCCGGCTATGCGGGCCAGCGTGCGTTCGACTTGCAGCCGAAGCGGCTGACGGCTGTTGCGTTGCCGCTCGCCTGCAGCTTCGATCAAGGCGAGGTCCAATCGTTCGGCATTGCCGCCAAATCGTTGCAGCCAATCCGATCGAGATCGATCCGTGAGGTGGATGCTACCATCGGCATCCTGAAAAATTCCATTAGCCAGAAAGGCATCCGGGTTCAATTGATCCCATCCCCCCGTTTTGGGGGGTAGGGGGGTTATTCTTTCTTCTTTACCTTCTTCTACTTCTTCTTTTGTGTGTCGCCTGTGTGTCGCCTGTGTGTCGGCGAGTGTGTCGCCTGTGTGTCGCTCTGTTTGATATTTGTCCCAATTACAGACACTTATGATATGCGGCCCCTTGTCGATGGGTGTGTCGATTTTTATGATTTCATAGTTCGCTAATCGGTTAAGTATTGTTCGCGTTTCGCGATGGCTAAACCCGTATTCATCAGCCATCGCACGCTGACTTTTCATGATCTGCCCCCGAGCGATTTTGACTGGCTCACCTCTCCAGTCTTGTACCGTGTCCCGCCATGCTACGTCGCTCAACATGTCTTGGAAAAAATGACGGGCCTTGTGATCCGAACGCAAGAGCGGGTGACTGCGCAATCGGCGATGCAGCTTGATAAATCCGCTCATGATTTTTCCCCCGTCAAATGTGGATGAGGGTTGCAAAATATCGTGCGATCTGGCATGTCTTTGTCTCCTGTGTAGACCGACTTTTATCCCCGGCGCGAACTCGCACATCGCACCGACAATGAAGCCCACCGGCCTCGCCTCCGGTGGGCTTCTATTTTTTGGCGCACTCACGTTTGATCTTGCCGGCAACTTGGTTGCGGTTGCGATTAAGCGCCGCGGCAATATCGCGGTATGACTTGCCGGCGTCGTACATCTGCCGCAGCCGCGTCACTTCGCCCGGCGTCCATGGTTTAGGCTGTTCGGCGGCAACGTAGTGGCTGCGTTGACCAGATCGGATACGATCGCGGTATTTGTCTCGATAACGATGCTCAGCCGCTCTGGCCCGATCTGGATTGCGTGCTCGCCACAGCACATCCCATACGTAGTTCCGTGACACACCGACACGTTTGGCGATCCAAGCCGTATCGGTACTGGACGCTGAAAGCGCCCTGATCTTCGCTGCTGCTGTCATTTGTTCGCCTGGTTATACGCACGCACATGTTGGAAGTGCCTCGGTTATCCTGCCGGGGCGTTTTCTTTTTTGCGGATGCGGTCGAGAAAGCCGACGACTGAATTCTTGCTGCGGCCAAGCGCGGTGCCAATTTGTCGGCACGTCACGCCGGATGCGTAGCAATCCAATGCAAATTCGCGCTCATTTTTCGACCAGCGTTCGCCGGCTCCAGTGCCACGATTAAGCCCGGATTGCGATCGGATCGAGCGCCCATAGGATTGCGTGCGATCGACCTCGGCAGCAATTTCCTGGTTGCTCCATCCCGCATTGATCAGCTTGCATATCTGTGCCGCCTTGCTCATGCATTTCCCCGCTATAAGTTTGATACGCAATCACATGGTTGACGGTGACGAAGCGATTTGCCGGCATGAGAAACCCCGCAATATTGCGGCCAAGCACCGGGCCGGATCACCACTTACTACTTAGTCAGACGCACCGCCTCGCCTGGGGAGATCGTCCCGGCGCTTGGGTAAACTTGTGTTTGACGCAGATACTACGCGACGACCGAATCAACAGCGGGCGCTATTGGGCGTCCGGGTCGAAAGGTGCTCGCCGATTTTGCCTGCCTCCCTGCTTTCAGGGAGACCAGAAGTTCGTAGGTGATTCCATTTAGGCCGGCTTGCGGCGCGCGGGCCACAATCGTTGGCCAATAATCCGACTTCACCCGGTTTCGACTGGACATCATCCGCGCCAAAGCCGCAGTTATGCCTATTGACGCCGCAAATGCATGCGGGCCACCCCAAGCGTCGATCAAGTCTTTCCACGTGTTCATGCTGCCCTCGTACCATAAACACTCTGTTGCGTGCAATTAAAATCCGCGCCGCGCAATTTTTTCCACAAGCACGGAAAATAATTATTGACATCCCGCCTTGCGCAACGCATTGTTGCGGCATCGGAAGCGGCGATCGGTCTTCACCCCGGTTTAACCTCCCGATCGAGGGCCGCGAAAGACGCTGGTGTGCCCCTTTTGGGGTAGGAGGCGACACACTAGTAGCGGGGCGCGGTCCTCACCTCCAGTTTTAGAAGCCGCTGACAACCTCTCCTTGCGGTTTCCTCCCCGGCGCTCCGGCTCATCAGCGGGACGCCTACCTGCCCGGATGATCGCCCTCCCCTGAGGGATCATCCGGGCTCTTTCGAAGGGCAAGACGACAATGATTTTAGGCGAGAAACAAATAACGCTAACGTGGCAGCAGGTCGAAGATGAGACCGGCAGCAACAGCGGCGAAGACAGCATGGTCATCGACGTTTGGGCAGACGCCACCGACGGCCTGGGCTGGACTCCAATTTCTTATGCTACGGACTGCAACGGCGAAATCATCGACAGCACCACTTTCGGCGATTCGCTCGGTGCGCATTTCATGCGTCGGGCAGCTGCCTGGTTTGCTGGGAACACCGACTTCCTGATCAACGAAGACCCGGACTTCGCCGGCTATCGGCAGCACCTATGGGCTGAGCGCGAAGCCGATCGCGGATGGGCTAATCGGAGGTCGCTATGAGCGAGGTTATTGCAAGTGCCGGTTTCATTGCCGGCATCATCGGGATTGCCACGATTGTTGGCGTGTTTTCCTTGATCACATTGGCAGAGTTGGGAGTTAGAGCGGCATGGGCGATTTTAGGCTGGATCAGAGAACCAAGCGAGCGCTCCGCCCCTATGTTCAATTTGCGCTCGTCTGCATCTCTATTGCCATCGCAACGGCCGTGATCTTCGGCCTGCCGTCATGGGTCTAAGAGGTGTCATCGTGCCTGCAAAACCGTCCAAAACAACACTACTGCGTATGGTCGATTCGCGGCCCGGCGCCGATGAGCATCCTGGCTATTTCGATGACGCTGGCATGTTTGTGCGTGGCCCTTTCTATACTGCACAGTTGGGTGGCCAAGCTGTGGCGCTCGTTGGTTCGAGAGGCTACCGCCAAGACATTGGCTTTTACACAACGCGTGATGCCGCTGTAACGGCTGCGAAAGAATTGAAGGCCAAGGCACGCCAATGGCTGGGCGACGGCAATTACACAGAATAAGAGGTTCACTACATGGCTGCTATTATCCAAATGGTTGCGGACTATTTTGAACCGGCGACACGCCGACGCGAACCACAAGGCGCAAATTTTCGTGATGCCGTAAACCACATGCACGATTGGCCAAACCCGGAAGTTGCACCGTCGCCCGATGAGGAATTGGCTTATATCGAGGCGCTGAATGCGCCTGACAATCGCCGCGCGCCGGTCGAGAAATTTGACCCGCATGACGTGCATTATGAAATCAGACGGTTATCGGTGGAGATCAAGAGCCTCGAATATGAGAGAGATCAGTTTGATGCGAAAATAACGGAGCGGATCGATAGGCGCCACTCGCTCCGCCAGCAATGGATGAAAGAAACCGAGAAGCTCGGCTGTTTTGAACTATTGGAAGGCACGGCGCTGACACCCGCGCTGCCCAATGGAGATGACGACAATGCGTGACCTCTACGAATCGTCAAAACACGCCAGGGATGTGCTTGCCACGCTCCGTGATGCCCTTTCCTACGCTGCCGATCAGGACATCGACGACGCCGACCTCAAAGCCGATACGCTTGAAGGCGAAACGGACGTTTTCGAAATGATCGACAAGGCGTTGATCGATGTCGCGATGACGCAGGCTCACGAAGAATCCATCGCCGAAGTCATCCGGACGCTGCAGGCCCGCAAGGCGCGATTGAAAGACCGCCGCGAAACGATCCGCACGGCGCTCGCCGTCACGATGGAAGCGATCGAGGAAACCAAATTGCAACGGCCGACGGCAACGCTTTCACTCCCGAAGGCACGGCAAGGCGTCGAGATTGACCCTGATCGCGAAAACGAATTGCCGGACGAGTATCTAGAGATCATCCGGCCCGAGCCGATCGTGAAAATCCGCGACAAGGAAATTCTGGCGGCCCTCAAAGACGGCGCGAATATCCCCGGCTGCACGCTGGTTGATCTGCCGCGCACCGTGTCCATCAGGAGCAAATGATATGGGACAGCTTGTTCAAATGCCGCTCAGCACAGGCGGCCTTACCAGACGTGACCCGAGGCGCGTGGCTTTGTTCCAGCGCGGCCCCGGCAAAGAGTTGCAGGGCTCCGAGGTCGACGAGGCCATCGAGTGGTGCGAAATCCATAACGCTAACCCGTTTGTGCGCGACATCTATTTCTTCATTTTTGATGCGGATAAGCCCGACAAGCGCCGCGTGGTGCCTGTTCTTGGTATCGATCTATGGCGCAAGAATGCAGCCGCATCAGGCGACTACATGCCAGACGAACACCCGCCCGTGTTCACGTATGACGATGCAGCGAAAGGTCTCGATAATCCTCTCGGCATCGTTGATTGCACGGTTCGGGTCAGAATATTCCGACATGGCGATTGGCATTATATGTCGGAGCGCCTGCGTTGGAACGAGCGAGCGCCGATCATCGAGGATGCCGAGCACGTCACATGGGAAGATACCGGCGAGACGTGGCCGGACAGCGGCAAGCCAAAGCGCCGCAAGGTGACATCCGGCGAGGTCGTCAAAAAGCTCGATCCGTCCAAGCCGAATTGGGCGAAAATGCCCGAGACCATGCTGTCTAAATGCGCCGAAGTCGCTGCGATACGCAAAGCATTTCCCAACTTGGCACAAGGCGCATATGCCCCAGAAGAACTTGATTGGACGCATACGATCGAAGGCACCGCCGAAGACATCACGAACAAATACGAATCCGAGCAGCGCCAGCAACTCATCGGCGGCCCAAGCATCACGCTCGATTGGTGTGATGGTGAGCCGCTGGCGTTTGTTCCGGTTGGACAGGTCCATGATCGCGTCGAGGAATGGCTGCGCGACAATGCTGACAAGGCGCAATTATTCCGCAACCGCAACGTGGTCGGCCTGCGTCAATACTGGAGCCATGACAAAGCCGCAGCGCTGACAGTTCGCCAGATGTTGGACGCGGCGACAACGAATGACGAGGCGATGCAATGACTGTCACCTGCCCCGCGTGTTCGTTCCGATTTAGCGAGACGGCCAAGTCTGATCGCAGCACACCCGAGCACCGCAGATACTTCGCGATGATCAAGACCGCGTTCGATAACTGGCCGGTCGGACATCAGTTCCAGCCGCTCGATAGCACTGCTCTGAGAACGTTCCTGCAATGCCGGGCCGGCGCGGTCGAAGCGATACAAGCACCGACCGGGCAGATCTATCTGATCCCGAGGTCGATTGCCTATGAGAAAATGTCCCACCGGCAATTTCACGAATTGAGCGAGCGGGTTTCCAGGATCATCGGTGAGATCATCGGTGTATCCGGCAATGAGCTTTTGGAGCGTCAAGTCGAGGTAGCGTAAATGCCAGACGGCAAATACTGGCACGGCATCATGACCGGCCTGGGATGGCACGATATTTGTGTGATGTTCGACATCACAGAGCCGGGCCAGATGCACATGGTAAGGGAGTATGTTCTCAATGGCGGGAAGCGAAAACCAAAAGCATTTTGTGCTCGTGAATGGTGGCGGACATCGGGGCTGGCGCCAAGTTGGCCTGCAAGGATGGGCCGCCCCGCAAAGCGATAACGAGTTCAGCTATATGGCCCCGGCGGCCGATCTGCTCGACCGGATGCACGGACGGGCACGGCAGGGGGCGGGTCTTGAAGCTATGTGCAAAGCGTTTCCAGATCTGTCTCCAGCCGATATTGCCGACTGGATGGCGGCGAACGAATACCCGAGGAGGCGTTAATGGCGCGACGACCGATTTTGAATACTGGCGATAATGTCTGGTCTTTGCGGATCATGGTTGCGCTTTTTCTCTCATCGTGGCTGGCAGCCTGCAATCTGCCGCCGCTCAATGGATATCTGGGAGTGTTAAATGGCCAGGCTCGAATTCACCCGAAAGACGAAACTTGCAGCATGGACAAAAGCGGACGGCCGGTGCCAGGAGTGCGGCAAGAAAATCCGCCCGGGTGATGGGCCTGAGTATCATCATATTCGCGAGGCATTCTATGCCGGCGATAATGGCATCGATAACTGCCAGGTGCTTTGCATTCCATGCCACGGCGAAAAGACGAAAGATATTGCGCCAGCCATGGCCAAATCCCGGCGGATCATAAAGACGAATGCGAATGTCCGCAAAAGACCTGGTTTTCGCAGCTGGCGCAAATTCAATGGTGATCTGGTTTACACGGACCGATCATGACGAGTTAGTCTGCGGCCAATCAATTGGACACTGCTGTGCTGGGGGGCGGAGCAGTGGTCCCAAGCCCCTGTGAGGACTAGTTATGGGCGACTGCCGGACGATGCCGCTGAATATATCGAGTACCCGCACCGGCAGCCTCC
>JGI10211J34971_10004486_pt1 | contig 11057 bp, 21 predicted proteins | sample Etolagsediment_FD_34971 | JGI IMG/M metagenome (IMG submission 34971)
GTCGGCCAATAGTTCTCGTAAAAGGTTTTGTACGTAGGGCTCATTAAGCAACCGGAATCCCTTTGTACCTGGACTTTTAAAGCCGGCAAAATCCGCGGAGCTGGTTGCATTAGTAGTTTTAATATAGTGGGCGGCAAAAAGCCTCCGACGGATTTTGGCCTCGTCAGAGAGCTTGTCAGCAGTAATGTTCATTTCATTACGGTAGCCTTGGCCATTCTTATAAAGGTTGGCTCCAGGTTTGCCAGCGGTGTTATATTCACCTTTTGGGTTACCGGCCATTGTATTTATCCTCAGCTGCTACTAGGTGTGAGCTATTAGGATAAGGGAAGGCGCTTTAGAAAGGCAACAGATAAATTATAACAAGTATTGCGTGCGTTATAGACCAAACCCAGCGCTCAATCTTCAAGCGCCGAGTCTTTTCCTTTAGTTCGTACTCCAATTCTACAATACGGGCCTCGCGGAAACTATCATCTCCGGTGGCGATTACTTTATGCATTGGTAAAGTAGAACGCTATAATTTGGTCAATGGCATCGGATAATTCTACAGGGTAGCAGGTTAAGAATAGAATAAGAGCTCCGATAAGCCCACCCAACATAATTAACAAGAAGTTTTTCATAATCGTTCCAGGCATTTAGTTACAATCGATTTAACGAAATCCATTTTATCTGCCCCGTCATAATCCTTAATTGAGGTATTTGGAACAGCTTCCAAAGCTTCATCAAAGATACCACCAAAGACCCCAATCTCCCAACCTTCGTCGGGTAAGTCTAAGTTAGCAATTAAGTGCGCAGCCATTTTAATAGCGGTGCTGGCTTCGAATTCTATGGCCACATTAGTAAAGCCATTCGCGCCGGCTCTTACACATAAACCGGTTACGCCTTCCAGCTCTTTACCGTCCATCACAAGGGTTGATCCATCATATGGATTCTTCCCGAGCTTAAATTCAAAGGTGTGTTCATTCTCTTTCATTTTAATACCACCTGTTCCGCTTCTTTACGGGTTCCTTCGATAATTACGGTTACCCGTTCACCTGTTATGGCGGATGGGCCTGTTACACGAAAGGTTCCTTTACCATCCAAACGATCGTTGATATCTTTGGCCGATTTAACTTTGATTACTTTACGCTTCATCGACTAGCTCCGGTTATTGATAAAATACCAGCTTTAGATTGTTGCTGGACATATTGGTGGCTCACCCCAAGTTTATCCGCGATCGTCTGGTAAGTCCACCCATTTAATCTATAGGTTAGGATTTCCTTTTGGCGGGCATTAGGATACTTCCTAATTAATTTTAAGGCATCTTCGGTATCCTGAGCTTCCGTCGACTCCTCCACAGGCTCCGTCATAGGTAGGTCATAACTAAGGTCCCCGAAACCATCCAGTATAATCTCTACAGTTGCCAGGCTAGTCCCAACTAGGTTGGCTATCTCCTCCTTGCGGTGGGTGTCTGCCAAAGCCCGTACCCTACCGTAATGGGTATAGACATCGCGAGGGAGTTTGACTATCGACTTGGATCTGGCTTGGGCTAAACGAATACCGGCTTTTATGTAACCGGTACACCAGACTGTGAAGGAACCCTTGTCCGGATCATAGCTCTCTGTTGATTTGATTAAGCCAACATTACCTTCTTGGATATAATCTAAAAGGTCTTCCACGGTATAAGCGTAGCGCCGAGCGATCTTAACAACGTAGCGTAAGTTGTGGGTAATAAGTGTATCTCTATCCGCGGTCTTTTCTTCTTCGTTGGATAAAGGGGTACACTCCTCCAGGCTATTCATGTAAAGCTGCAAAGTTCGGTTCTCTTCAGGTATCATAATACTTTCCGGTATAATTGCTCGAGTCCAGAGGTCTTTAGGACAACCCAACGACCATCTACACGTTTCTTAAGTTTGACCTTATTAAATACGAAGGAGACTCTTAAATCTCCCTTATTCATATTATCAAAGGAATCTCTGGCCCAACCTTTAGCGGCGAAAGTAGCCCGAACAATATCTTCTTTCTCAGAATTTGTCACTATTGGCCCCTCCCAGTTATAGCTTGTTTTCACGGGTATACCTCTCACCACTAAAAGTTATAAAGAATTCCAACCTAGGCCTTAGGCTAAGCGGGAAATCCTTAACAACCTATGCCACCATTTTACATACTTACTCGACCAATAATCAAGGGCTGTATCGAACAACCAGCCGATTGCTTTGTAATCATCTGGATGAATAACCCGCATCTTATAGTAATCCAAATTATCCGCTCGATAACCCAAAGTAGTTTCAAGGTATGTCCCGTCCGGTGCCTGATTAATATAGTGGAGAATAGGGTACTCCCCTTTCTCAATGTACATAACTTCTATCACCGCGTGGTCCGGATTCAATCTGGCAAACTCAACGGCATTCTCAAAGCAACGAAAGTTGAACTTACCAGCATGTGGGATAACTCGAATCATTTCTTTAGTGCACTGGATTTCTGAACCTAATTTGGCTCGCAGCTTATTCTCGATCTTTTGCTTCACTTGATAATCTCCTGTTAATGGCAATCTTTTTGTCACGGCTATAACTATTCCAATAGATAACTTCTTCAGCCGTCCTACCACAGCCGATACAGATGGTATCCCCTATATTAGTCGTAGAGCATACGCCCTCGCAAGGAGTATCGTGTTCTTCCCTCGTACCATCCATCTTCATTAGATCACTTTACCATACCAATAGGGCTTTTCACCGCGAGGAGCTCGATCCCCATTCTCCTCACGATCTTTTTTATTTTGGATAAGCTTTTCGTCGGCTCGAACAAGGTTAACCTGTACGCCGAAGCTAAAAATTCTATATAGGGTTTGGAGATCTTCAAGGATGGTGGTCAGGTCTTCAACGGTGTCTCCAGTAACCACAAACTCGTCGCCGCTTAATCGGTAAACATTATCGCGGCCAAAGTGGGCGCTTAACTTAGTGCCTAAGTAGCGAAGATGGGCGTCCCCTTCGCGATGGCCAGCGTGGTCATTGATGTACTTCAATGAGTCAAGATCAATGATTGCAATTGCCTGGTATGGGCTGCATTTCTCGAAGGCTACTCGATTAAGGGTACCGGCTACTACGTCAACGAAAAGAGCTTCGTATAGATCGTTTTGAGACATATTGGTCATTGTTTCTAGAAGTGCTTGTTTCATGGGATACTCCTCAACTTTGTATAATTTAATTATCGGTCAAGGGAGCCATGTTATCAAGATTCGTTTGATTCGATTGTGGTTCTCAAAACCAGTCGATTATTCCCGTGGATGCTACGCTGACCTGGATCAAGGTACCAAGGGATCTCGATATTACAATCACTGCAGATTTTAAGATTCACGGAAGAGAGTAAAACCAAGGCCGTGCTCCCGCAATTTGGACAGACCTTGGTAGTAGGTTTATTCTTCATCTAATTCTTCCATGATCAGCTTTTTAATCTTCTTGGAGATCCCGCACCCGTTGATAAATGATTCTACTTCTTGGGGATCACGCGGGTTACCACCAATCTCCACCATCTTGCGTTCTAAGGTACGCGCAATCTCGAATAGTAGCTCGCTCATATTGTCCATCTGTGAATGCCTCATTACGTTTATACAATTCATAGGTCTCCATGAAAAGCTCAAAAGCTTCTTTAGGAGGAATGGGGATTATAATATCACTTGGGATGGAAATTCCATCCAGCCACGGCCAATCCTGGTAGTCGTGGGACATTAAGTCCCGTTTCTCCATACCCAAGGCCTGCAGGTCTGCGTACTTAACCTCCGGCGCATGGATATCATACCCAGTGGTTTTAACCAGCCAGTCCTCTGCTCTTTTAGTGATATCTTGGTACTCTGGAAGGAGCTGTTTAAGGGGTGTAGTTATATCACCTAAGTAGGCTTCCATAGCATCGTGGAGTAGCCCAGCCATCCGGAAGCCATTACCGGCTAAGCGGGATACGATAACGGAGTGCTGGGCTACTGAGTAGAAATGCCGGCACTGACCACCAAAGCGACAGACCATGGACAAAGCGTGGCCTATCTCCTCCGGATCAAAGGTGTTGTTTTGCATGTTAAGGAAATCGAAATGATTCCCTTTAAGAGTTAGAATATAGGGATTCGGCTTCACGCTTGATTTCCTCCCATAAGGCTTGGGTTACATGGATGTGCCGGTGCTTAGCCCCTAGTGCTCGGTGTAGGTCTTCTTTAGTACTGCAAAGGCATTGCATTGGCGATGGGACGTAATTGTTGGGTACCCTAGTGTAGGGCATCCCGAGTAGGGTAGCAGGCGGTAAGCGATCTTCTTTCTTCATTTCTTGCCAGCGAACAAGGGAGTCAATGGCTTCTTGGATGTCCTTACTAACATCCTTACCGGCTCCTCGTCCTCCCGCTACAAGGAGTTTCTTTATGGCATGCTGAATACATGGGTCTGTGACCTGGAATAAGTCAATAATACGGTACACATCAACTTTTTCAAGATGGGTAACATCCTTGTAGTAGTGGGAATGCTTCATTGGTTAGAATCTCCAGTTTAAGGCTAGGCCATAACTTGCTTCGTTATAAGTACCAAACTGCTTTTGGACAAAGCCAACAAGTTGGTACTGGTTGTGGGTATAGAGTTTAGTATAACCCGTAATAGGTATCCGGGTCTCCCCATCCTTCCACGTTTGAGCGGATAATTCGAACCGAAAATATCGGTAATCTAGGAGCCCAGTTATCCCGACGCGATCGGATGTCCGTTTGTCATCATTAGCCGCACAGGATTGGTGATTATAACTCAACCCATAGCGAAATACATCACCAGGCATAAGCGCTCGGATGTTGATGTTTGATGCGGTTTGGTCTCCTTCGAGTACACAACCTATGTTGTTATCCCAGATCGGTAGATCCAACCCCACTTCCATCTCGTAATGGTATTCGGAGGCTTCCACCTTATTGGTTAGTAGGATAGTAGCCAATAGGACCGTTACCACAATAGCTATCCCTTTTAGCACACCTAGTCGCGCCATTAGGGCCTTGTATTGCTCGAGAGGGTTGTAGGTGTCTAGGCCAATGGCTAAGACGGCGTAAAGCATTAAACCAATGGTGACGATGGTGTATATGGCGTCTAGCATAGTAGTTTCCTTTATTGAGGTATAAAAAAGGCCACCGAAGTGGCCGGTTAAAACCCTAGTATAGCTTACGCTTCCGAAGAAGGAACGATGCTAAGCACGGATGGAGCTGTGCTTGGGAGACCTTCTTGAACAGGTGGCTCACCAGGAACAATTACAGAGCGCGAACCGGCGGTGCTAGCATACTCCGCGGTACCATCATTAACTAACTGCGTTACGCGGACTGCGGTAGATAGGCCTTCAGGAAGATCCAACTCAACGGCGATCTCTTCAAAGCCATTAGCTTCGTAGTCACCAACAGGGACGTAGTCCGTATCAACGTGGGTAGTACGTTTTTCAACAGAAAAACCGGTGATTGCAGCGGCAGGAATTGGTGCGCCGCCAGGAGTGTAAGTTTTGCTAGGTCGGATGGTGATGGTGTATGGAACGTCCATAGTACTTCTCCAGGTATTGGTTAAACATTAAAATGCCGAAATGGCTTGGCCATTATAGCGGGACTTTTTAAAAGTCACCCTAGTCCAATCGTGCTACGGAGGCCCATTAATTAGCTCCAAATATAACTTTCGTATAAGTTGGATAGCTTCTGGAGTAGTTCCTGTTCGGTACCATTGTTATCGAGGTAATGCATAGTATCCGGATCAAACTTGATGGCCATAGAAGGATCAACTGGTTTACGTCTAGAAGCATCTACCCAGATGATATGATCAAACAGATGCTTGGATGCTTCAAACTCCATATGGCAACGCATACCATCATAGATATTTGCCTTGGATAGGATCAGCTTAGATAGTGTGCTTTTGTCCGGAGAATTCAGGAGGGTGATAGCTTCTTTCCATAGCAGCCGCTCTAGCTTCTTATGTTCAAGGGCCTCTGCTTCATCGGAGTAATCTCTGGCCTCCTTCAGGAGCGGATAGATATACGGAAAAGCCACTTCGCTAGATGAGCAGGTCTCATGGCCATAAGCCGAACAAAGGATCTCGCTGGTAGTTCCCTTACCATGCTCACCATGGCCAAGGACTAGAATATTTGGGTGGTTTAGTGGGCCAAAGGTTTCTGTAATACTCATAATAACCTCATCAAAGGAGATAGCTTTTCGTTGACTATATTGAATAACCCACGCTTACCATTAGGGTAGATTATACAATGCGTATTCATCCAACTAGTATAACCGACGGCATAAGCCAACGCTAGCGCCGAGGTTCCAACTTGATAACAGCCCTTCTCAATACCAGGTGTATGGGAGTGGCCGATAACCGTCTTATGACCGGTCTTAGAGAAGGCTTTAGCGCTTCCCCTAGCCCCGTTAGGGCCGACATCCCCATGCTGGCTACAATCGATACCAGCTACAATAAAGGCTTCGTCGCCGTCGACAAAACGTACCTCGTTAGAGCAATACTGTTCGAGGAATAATCGGAAAAGGTTACCATCACCGCCAGCAGCTTTGTCCTGACACGCCATCCAGCCAAGTTCAAAGTATAGGTCTACGTTAACAGGATCGTGAGCTGCACCACGGTTAAACCATTGGTCTAAGTGGCGATGATGGTTCGAGTCTACGACCACGGCGTTCTTCTTGTTCTCAAGGAACTTAGCCGACATCATCAATTCGTCCCGTACACTAAACTCTTTAGTGGCATTCTTCTCAATCTTAAAAAGAATGTTCTTCTCATTATGGTGGGAACTGATATGATGGTCATGGAGGTCGTGATATATTTGGTGGTCTGGGTTAAGCGCCTTGGCTACGGCATCGAGCGAGGCTTCAGTCTTAACCGTCATGGAACGTTTGTGGGTATCACCGAATACAATGGCAGCACTCTTATTCGCTTTACGCGATCCCCTGTGATGGTAATACCTATCGAATAACTGGGCTCCCTCCCCATCGAAGTGAACTTGAGTAGGCCAGAAGCAATTACCTTCTACTTCGATAAAGGTGGCTGATAAGGAGTGGTGGAATTCTGCTTTCTGAGCTCGTTGTGATCCACCATAGTTAGGCTGACTAATTGTGCCGGTAGTTAGTAGCATCTTAGGTAGTTCGGTCTTAGCCGTTGGTACCATCTGCATAGCTACTTGTGGGTGCCCATAGATCTCGGAGGCTATACCACCGGCGTGGTTCATACCGGCCAATGGATTAATCACAGTATACTGAATGCGTGTCTTACCCTTGATCGTAAGCGACTTATTGATCGGGACGTCCACGTTGCACATATAAGGGAGTACTTCCTCAGGCCAGGTATAGCCGCTGATGACTCCTTGGTGCTTTAGATCCGGATTCTTGTATACACCTGGTATGACTATGAGGCATGCATCTAACTCCTCGGCCATACGTTTCAGAGTCTTGAACCATTCAGTTACCAGATCGGTATCATTCACCGCTGAGGTGATTAGAAAGCGCTTATGCTTCTTGATATCTGTGATTCGTACTTTAGGTAGGACTTGAGGTTGGGTGTAGATGGTTTTGGTTGTTACTAAGCTGCATTGACCACATTTATACCGAGTCTTGCCCGCTTCCGATTTGGCTTTCATTGGCTTCATGCCTTGACTGGCGCATTCTGGGCAAAATAGATCTTCTCGGATGGTTAACTGTTCGGCCATGATACTTCTCGCTTCGGATGGATAATGGCTATTAGTTAACCATGGAGCTATTAATCAAGGCAAAGAGTTTTTAGGTGGCGGTAGAACCTGAGTACGTAGTACCCGACCAGATCACAAAGAAGGAGTAATGCTCTTACTAGTAAATAGCCAGCCATAAATAAGCTAGCCAGCCCTATTACGGTGAAGGTGAAAAGTAAATTATCGAGCATCTGAACCTCCCCTTGCCGCCAATAGCACTTGTCGTAGTTCATCAAAACTTACCATCATCTCACGAGCTATCATAAGCATGGAGACTTGCGGGTTCTTTACCCGCCTCCGGATACCCCGCATCCTAGCCTGTAAAGCACGGAGTTTCAACTCGTGGTTTGGTGGGACAGTAGCGATTATCTTTTCCACTTCCTCATGGAGATAAGACATTCGTTCGTCTTCCGTCATGGATACTAAGTCATCGTGGTCTTTCATAATCGATACCTCTAAGAATGATAGATCACCCGGAATCACTTGCCGTTTTGTAAGTATCGGCCCTTGGTGTAGTTCCCAGCCATTGTGGATCATGGCGCGTGTGATTGAAGTGTCTTCCTTCTCAAGCTCCAGGTCGTGATGATCAATGATGTCATACCAGACGTTCTGGGTGTCAGGTACCAGGCAGCCTACGCCTACTTGTTTACCCAGGCCTACAAGTCGAGTGACGAAAGAGGCATACTTGAAGTTCTCGTCTTCGCTGAAGTGCTCTTTCATCAGCTTCATGGATTTGTCACCCGACACATTATTGGCGTTGAGCGCACGCATTGCAGCACCACAGCACAGGGAATGGAACGTCTTAGCGTTTACTCCACGCGCTTTCAGCTCATCTGCGATGGACTTGTTGAAGGCCAGGAAGATTGCTGACTAAGTAGATGGAACGCGATTGATAGCTTCTACGATAGTAGTTGTCTTGCCGCTGCCTGCGACCGCTTCGATAATAGCATTGCCAGAATCGAACTCGACGAAGTTGAAGATGTCGGTTTGAAGAGTGGACCATTTCATAGTGGTTGTCCTGTTAGGTTGAATTAGCGAGCATTCCAGTCATAGGAATAACCGGATTTAGTCTGGGTTAAATAATTGGTGAAAATAGTACGCTTTCCAGCAAGGAAAGAAGGATCACCTTGCTTTGTACCTGTCAATTCCAATCCACCATCAGGCGCACCTTCGATAGCAGTGATTTCGAATTTCTGACCATTTACTTTAAGAACTTGACCTTGCTTGAACATTTTCTATCTCCAATTGCTTAGTTGTTAAATACAGTATATAGAAGCATCTAGGATAATGCAAGTGATTAGGCAAAAATTTTTCTAAGCCAGGGCGGGCACTCCCCTCTAGACGCACGTTGACCACACTGTTCACGTCTATGCTTCTGTTCGTTTAGCGCGTCATCCGCTTCCGCCAGTGTGATTCCGATACCATAACTGAATGCTGGAAATCGTTCGCGAACCAATTCAAGGATAGATGCGATCTGCCCTTCATAGAGTTCAGATGTTACTGCAAACTCATCACCTGCTAAACGATAGACGTCTTCATTGTTGAATACCATGCACAAATTGGACACAAGGATTTTCAGGTAGTCGTCACCAGTTCGATGCCCGTGCGTATCGTTCAAGTATTTAAGAGAGTCAAGATCAATGATAGCCACAGTTGAATATTCCGCCTGGTCGAAAGCGCGTCTGTTGTATGCGCCCGTCAGTGAATCCTTATAGAGTGAGCTGAACAACTCCTCTTCGGACATTGCCTGCATTTTACTTAGAAGTATCTGATTCATATTACACCCGAACTATTTTAGTTAGTACAGCAACAGCGCCTTGGAATACGATCTTGAATCCATCAGCGATATAACGCTTGATAGTGTTAAGATCACGTGCTGAACATTTATGAGTTAACTGAACTTTACGACCAAATATGAAATTAAACATGATACTCTCCTCAACTTGTTAAATATATTATCAGTCAAGATGATCAATTGATCAACAACTAGTTTAGACTAGAATTGACCGTTCAGATAAGACTTGAGTATATCTCGGGCTTCTTCCCACCCATAGGCTACCGCCCACTTGTAACCACAATCATCGCAATGCTTCGCAAAGTCGATCTGCTCGTCTGACATACCACCTTTCGATCCATCACGCTTAGGTTTCTTGGATCGGACTTTCATCTCGATATAGAGTCCGTGGTAATACGGATATCCGTGTCGATGGATAAACCAGGATTGCTGGGTAGCGTGATCGCGAGGAACCGGATAAGGCAAGAAGATATCATGAACACCTTTCTTAACTCCGGTCGCCTTTAGCTGGGAGCCACGAATCATAGCAGCCTTCTTAGAATCGCCCCTACTCCCGCCATTGGGGATAGCGTGCATCCATTCCAGATAGGGCAGGGCCGGTACCCCAGTGGCCTTAAACGAGCTTCCACTAAGCCCTGGAATACCCATCTCGGCCCATCGGTCGGCTATTTCGAATCCATGTAATCGAGCGGCATTAACATAAGCAAAGAAAGCGGATTGTTCTGAGTCCTCAGACCCATTCTTAGCGATATCAGATGGTAACATAGTCATTCTCCAGTTAGGGGTTTATTCTAACCTAACGCTCGGCCAACCACAAGATTACGGCGTCACAGATATCGCTAATATGGCAATCTTCTAGCTCCGAGCAATTTTCTTTTAGGTCATGGGCGGTCGCTTCCGGGCTTGCGGTCAATATCGATTCGTATTTGTTTTCGTTTACGGCGTTCGATAGGGCATTTGATACGATAGTTTCTATCACCTTGAAATTTCTCCGTCATGTCTAATATATCGATTCGGTCTTGTATTTCTTTGTTTAGTCTAAACTCAAAGTACGGTAGAAAGTACTCTAAGTCGACATGGGCCAAAGTATAAAAGCGTTTGTCGAGTACTTCACTATACATTTTCATGATTACTCTCCAACCGGCATACTTACTCCGGTAGAATAAGAATGGATCTTGATTAGGTCCGGTCTCTTTGCGTAACTCTTCTATCCATTTATTCTCGAAGCATCGATTGCTATAGATTACTCTAATCTTCATCCACTCTAGTCCAAATATATCAAAGTCGCCCACGACCTCGTCTAACTCATCTAATCCTAAATTCGGAACATGATTAAGTTTGAGCTTGGCTAAATGTGGGCGGTATTGTCTGGCCACAGCCGGCTGCAATAATCTACACACTTCGTTCTCCCACTTACGCTGCGTCAACGTTTTCATGACTCACCTCTTCCAGATCTTATACAAAATTGACTCAAAAACACTATAGGGATGGCCCACAAGCCTTATGTTCCAAGGCCTCCAGCCAATCTCGATTAACCCCACAAACCACTTATCCCTACCATATCCTTAATCTAATT
>JGI10211J34971_10004487_pt1 | contig 11057 bp, 6 predicted proteins | sample Etolagsediment_FD_34971 | JGI IMG/M metagenome (IMG submission 34971)
CATGCGCTCTCTGCAATGCCTCCTGAGCCTCCTTGCGCTCAGTTGTATCCCAGAGTGTTTCGATTGAGCCTACAGTCTTTCCATCAGCCGATTTTATCGGCGCAGCTGTAAAAAAAAGCCATCTACCTTCCTCCCCTATATGTGGGAAAAAATCTTCTGCTTCATACGCACCTTCAATGAGAGCCGAATTGCTCCACGTATGTCCATAATACTTCTTTATCTCTTTTTCATTCATTCCATCTACAATCACATCAGCCATGATTGGCCTTTCTTCTCCCCTGAAAGGTAACCACTGCTTATTCGTTCCAACTATCTCCTCAGCATTATAGCCCGTTAACTTCTCGCAGGCACTGTTCCAGTGTGTTACAATGTGGTCTTTGTTTATGACAAAGGTAGGTATGGTATTTCCTTGGATTATCTGTGATAAGGCTCTTTCCCTCTCAACAAGCTCCTTCTCTACTGTTTGTAAATGTCTCGTCCTTTCTTCCACAATCTTGGCAAGTTGCTGGGAAAAAAGATCAAACTCTATTTTAATCCTTTCCGGGTCGTTGATATATTTTCTTAAATCCTTCTTAATTCTTACCCTTTCTTCTTCTATCTGAAGAAAATCCCAGACTGACATGGCCTCGAAATGGTCTATCAGCCTTACTTTTGCTGGTTTCGTTTTCTTAATTTTTTCCAGAACCTTATTATCACCCGTCAACTCGATAATTATATTCAGATCTTTAATAGTAAAAAGGTTCTTATAGTTATCGGTGGTAAACAATCCTTTCTTTTTTGCATATACCAAACCATCGGCTGTATCATTTATATCTGCTACACCCAAAATGTTAAGTTTATGGTTAACAAAATTCTCTCCAAGGACAATTGTAAGAATAGCCTTACAAACCCTACCTCCACCCACAATAACAATATTTGAATTTTGCAAGATTTCTCTCATCGTATTCCTTTTTTTAAAACCAGAATTTAGGGCCTTTGCCCAAATTGGAGTATTGGCCCGCCCTGGCGCGACTTACCAGGAATAAGCTCGTATTGCTGTAATATTTTGGAACCGGCGCCTACTGAACTCCGGCCATGCAAGTCGGTCTGGGCCAGGGAGTGATGGAGTATTGGAGTGATGGGTTTAGAGAAATAAGAAGGTATTTTTTTCGCTTTTACTATCCACTACTCAAATGCTCCAACACTCCATTCCTTCTAATAATACAAAATTTGATCGGCCTCTAACATGAGTTTGCACGCCTCATACAAATTAATTGGATCAATAAAATCTTCTATATTTGATTTATCCTCAATTCCTTTTGCAAATCCATCAAGTACATGAAATGTACCGCATGAAACTATGGATATTTCCATTTTATCTTTTTCAAACCGAGCCAGCTGTTCCATGTTATCCGGCAGTTTTTCTGCCTTTAATCCATCAAACTGAGAGGCAGTTAATTCTTTCACATCAGGTGTCATTACAAATTTTGCTAAGGCACCTTTCTTGGTCATTGCAACTGCTTGTGGGCCATATAAAATGGTAACCTTTTTTACATTATAATATCTCCGTGCCACCCAGGCAATAGTATAAGCTGTATAATGATTCCATCGCTTATCAGGCCCTGTATTGATGAAAATAAGGATGTTTTTTGCAACTGCCATTATTCTTATCCCCCTTTCTAATGATCCCTTACCTCATTTTTGACGAGAGAGTATATTCTTCTCCATTTTTCCTGTCAAGCCTCGGTCAGGATATTATTTTTTTTAGAAACTGGCCGGTATAAGATTCCTTGGTAATGGCAATCTCCTCAGGTAAACCAGAACCAACAATAAAGCCTCCCTTCTCTCCCCCTTCCGGACCCAAATCAATTATATAATCAGCTGACTTAATAATATCCATATTATGCTCTATTACTATAACCGTATTTTCCAAATCGACTAAATGATTTAAGACATCCAAGAGTTTCTGTATGTCTGCGAAATGGAGTCCAGTTGTAGGCTCATCCAAAAGATACAGGGTTCTTCCTGTATTTTTTTTCCCCAACTCTCGGGCCAGTTTAATCCTCTGTGCCTCACCACCGGAAAGGGTGGTGGCAGGCTGCCCAAGTTTTATGTATCCAAGTCCAACGTTAAACAATAACTCTAACCTACCTCGGATCTGGGGGATAGGTGAAAAAAACAGCAGAGCCTCCGCTACTGTCATATCAAGCACATCTGCAATGTTCTTTCCTTTATACTGTATCTCAAGGGTATCCCGATTAAACCTCAACCCTTTACACACATCACAGGTAACATATACATCTGGAAGGAAATGCATCTCAATTTTTATAATCCCATCACCCTTGCAAGACTGACACCTTCCTCCTTCTACATTAAAGCTAAACCTGCCTGGATTATATCCCCTGACCCGGGATTCTGGCAGCCTTGAGAATAGGTCTCGAATATGTGTGAATACCCCTGTATAGGTAGCCGGGTTAGACCTTGGGGTTCTCCCAATAGGGTTCTGATCTATGTTAATGGCCTTATCCAGATACTCTGTACCCCGTATCCTCTTCATTCGACCAACCCTTTCCTTTGAATGATAAAATTTTTGTGCCAGGGCAGGATAGAGAATCTGGTTTATCAAGCTGCTTTTGCCAGAACCTGAAACCCCGGTAATACACGTAAAGGTCCCCAAAGGAATGGTAACATCAATATTTTTAAGGTTATTCTCTGCTGCCCCTTCAATAACTATCTCCTTTCCATTGCCTTTTCTTCTAAGGGCTGGAACAGGGATGGAAAGTCTTCCTGAAAGATACTGACCAGTCAGTGAGTTTTTGTCTTTCACAATCTCAGCTGGAGTGCCGGTAAATATCACGTTACCTCCCTGCTCACCGGCCCCTGGCCCCATGTCTACAATATAATCTGCTGAAAGTATCGTTTCAGGGTCATGCTCCACAACCATCACCGTATTACCCAATTCCTTCAATCGTTTGAGTGTGTGTAAGAGTTTATTGTTGTCCCTGTGATGCAATCCAATACTTGGTTCATCCAAGACATACAATACACCGGAAAGAGAAGAACCGATCTGAGTAGCCAGCCTGATCCGCATCTCTTCTCCACCTGAAAGCGTTGAGGTTGACCTATCAAGAGAAATGTAGTCAAGCCCCACGCTCTCTAAAAATCCAAGCCTTTTAATAATCTCCTTGAGTATTTGCCTGCCTATCACCTCCTCTTTTTCTGTTATCTTTAGCCCTTGAAAATATTCATGGGCCTTAGTAATAAAAAATGAAGTTATCTCAGCGATGGATTCCCCACCTATCTTTACAGCAAGACTTTCTTCTCTTAATCTTGCTCCATTACATTGAGGACATGGTCTGATATTCATGAACCTCTCTATCCATTCCTTGGAAAAGGAAGAATCTGTCTCGTGGTATCTCCTGTTGAGATTTGGTATAATGCCTTCAAAGGGCTTTTTATAAAAATGACGCCTGTCATCTCTATCAAAATAGAACCTGATATCCTCTTTTCCTGAACCATAAAGAAATGCCTTTTGAACGTGCTCTGGGAGTTCATGAAAAGGTGTGTATAAATCAATTTGATAATGCTGGACGAGAGAGTCCAGCATCTGATGAAAATATATCGAATGCCTGCCTGCCCATGGTTCAATTGCTCCCTCTCGTAAGGAAAGATCTGGGTCCGGAACAATTAAATCGGGGTCAAAGTACATCTTGATTCCGAGACCACCACATTCCTCACATGCCCCTAAAGGATTATTAAAGGAAAACATCTGGGGAGTCAGTGGTGGGAAGCTAAAACCGCATACCGGGCACGATGCTCTCTGGCTAAAACGATGCTCTGCCTCACCAATGAGATCCACAATTGCCAACCCATCTGATAAGGTAAATGCCAATTCTAAGGAATCTGTAAGCCTCCTTCTTATGGTTTTGTTTATTATTAATCTGTCAATAATTACCCTGATAGAATGCTTCTTTTTTTTATCCAGGTTGATGTCAGAATCAAGCAACATGATCTCACCATCAATCTTAACTCTTACAAAACCTTCCTTTCTCAAACGGTCAAGCAGATTAGCGTGCTCTCCTTTCCTGCCATCCACCACAGGGGATAAGATCTGGATCTTGCTCTCATCCTCAAAGTCCATTATCTTATCTACAACCTGTTGTACGGACTGGGATGTGATGGGAATATCACAATGGGGACAAAAGGGATGCCCAATCCTGGCAAATAGTAGCCTCAGGTAATCATAGATCTCGGTCACAGTACCCACTGTGGACCTTGGATTTTTACTGGTAGACCGACTCTGTATGGAAATGGCAGGAGAAAGACCTTCAATAGAATCTACATCTGGCTTATCCATCTTCTCCAAGAATTGCCTGGCATAGGTAGAAAGTGACTCTACATATCTCCTCTGTCCCTCAGCATAGATGGTGTCAAAGGCAAGCGTTGATTTACCAGAGCCAGACAACCCCGTAATAACAGCTAATTTGTTCCTGGGGATAGTAACGTCTATACCCTTAAGATTATGCTGCCGAGCCCCTCTGATAACTATCTCTGTTAAAGACATGTGTGCTTATAGTGTTTATTGGGTTTGTTAAGTTGTAACCGTTCACGGTTCACCGTTATCCGTTGTCCGAAAGGGGAGATATTCCTCTGGAGCAACCCATTGTTTGGCCTGTTGATGGATATGTCTATTTAAGTGGTTCACTGCCACTGTTGGCTTATCGGTGAACGGTGAACTGCCAACGGTGAACGCTTACATTGAGTTTGTTGTGTTTAAATTCCTCAATTCCTAAATTCACAATTCCTTAATCACTTTCCTGGCTTGGGCTATTTTTGCGGCCATCCTTATTGCAGCTATGAGACTGGACGGATCAGCTATTCCTTTTCCGGCAATATCATATGCTGTGCCATGGTCAACAGAGGTTCTTATAATAGGTAAACCAAGGGTTATATTTACTGAATCTGAAAAATTAAGCAATTTCACAGGAATTAAGCCCTGATCATGGTACATGGCAACAACTGCATCAAATTTGCCATTAATAGCATGATAAAATATGGTATCAGCAGGAAAAGGTCCATCAACGAGTAGACCTTCATTCTTAGCCTCACTCACTGCTGGTTGTATTATTTCTTTATCCTCCAGGCCAAATATACCTGCCTCCCCTGCATGAGGATTTAGGCCTGCCACAGCCACATGAGGTCTTTTAATAGCAAAATCCTCTTCTAAGGCACGGTAAGTGAGCGTAATGGTTTTTACTATCAGATCCTTATTCAGTTTTTTTGGCACTTCTCTTAAGGCACAGTGTATAGTCACAAGAGATACTCTAAGTCTCTCACTTGCCAGCATCATAACATAGTCCCTTGCATTGGTAAGGTTTGCAAGAAGCTCAGTATGACCGTCAAACCTGTAACCAGCCTTATGCATAAGCTCTTTGCTTATAGGGCAGGTAACCATTGCTGATACTTGACCATCTTTGTTAAAATCTACTGCCTTTTTTATATAATCAACCATGGCCTTCCCGCCATGGACAGTGGGTTGTCCAGGGATATATGAGCCTTCCTTGAGGTTTGAAACAGATATAACATCAACCAATCCTGGTTTTCCTGTCACCTCTGAGGGGCTTTTTATCGTATGAAATGAAAGTGGTCCGAGGTTTTTAGATACCATTCCAAGGACATTGATATCCCCCAGCACAATAGGTTTGCAGACCTGGTAGACATCATCTCGCAACATTGCCTTAAGAATTATCTCAGGACCTATTCCAGCAGGGTCGCCCATAGTAATAGTAATAAGAGGAAGATCATCCATAATTCATTTCACATATTCTTTATAAATTTTTATTATCTTCTTCTTCATAATTGCATGTCAATACAAATTCTTGTTTTTCCAACGCTCTATTCCCCAGAGGGTCACCATCAACTTTCCGTCTTCACACGATCATTTATTTTGAAAAACGAGGGAAACAATTGGTATAAAAAATGCTGCTATTTGTGATTGTCGAGAGTAAAATGAAATATAAGGCTTTATTATGAAACCAAAAAATATCCTTGTATTTATGGTAATCGTTCTATCTTTGATTATTCTTATACAAAACACATATATTTAGAGCTTTGCAAAACCTGACAATTTTTGTCACCCTAATGAAGAGGGTGGGCTTTTCTGAAGTGACTGGTGGCCCGCGACGAGCTCGGCCGAGTCGAAGGCCGCTGTCTTTTCGCAACTTATCAGTGGGGGAAACCGCAGGCCCAGATTTATCGGGGCAATGCGGAGGGGGCAAAACTCCCCCATAGATAAGTCGCATAAAAAAACCAGCCCGAGAGCCTTGGAACTGAAGAAAAGCCCATCCTCTTTAAGGAAATATGAGTTATGCAAAGCTCTCATATTGTCACCTTGCGGTTGTTTTTCTGAAAACTAGATATGTCCCCTTTCTAATACCATTTACTATACTGATTGGATTTGTTGTTGGCTACATTCCAGCAAAAATGATTGGCAATCGCCGCAAAGGAGGTTCGCTCCCTCGCAAGAAAGACCAAAAGAGGGGAAAAATGGCTACCCGGTGAGGTGAACGACTACTGGCGTGATGTGGGCACGATCGACTCCTATTGGGAGGCCAACATGGACCTCCGGTCGGTAACTCCCAAATTCGACCTCTACAACAAGTACCGGCCGATCTATGCGTGCCGAGTCCCGGCATCTCCGGCGAAGTTCGTCCATAATGAAGAAGGACGTCGCGGTCACTCGCTAAACTCCGTTATCTCAGAGGGCTGTATTATCTCCGGTTCCACCGTAGTCGATTCCGTGCTCGGTCCGTTTGTTCATATTCACGGCTATTCGGAGGTATGCCAATCGATCCTCATGGAGGACGTTGAGGTCGGGCGTGGCTCACGAATACACAATGCGATCATCGACAAACATGTGGTGATTCCTCCTGAGACGCATATCGGGTTTGACGTGGAGGAGGACAGGAAAAAATATTACGTTAGCCCCAGGGGGATTATCGTAATTCCCAAGGGCTCCAAATACGATCGACCGCCATATGTCTGATTACATAAGCCTTTACCTTTCAAAGACCGCCTGTTATTACAATACAGTAAAGAAGGGATGAAGCGTGCTTGCACCTATCAAAACTCCCGCAGTGATTCATGAATTCCCTTGTGCACCTCGTACCAGTGGGCGAAAGCAGCTTCCTTTTTATCCCGCTCAAAATGCGCTATCCACTTTAAGAGCTCAGGGTCGGCATCGCCCTCCACCGCCTGCCTCCGTTTCAGGAACGTGTAGGTATAATCAAAGTTTCTCTCCGACTCCCAAAACACCGACGCATTTCTGCTGTTTATGCGACTCGCGGTCATGGAGATGTTCTGCAAAAACGTCTCCTTTAATCCATAGAGCGAATCGATGATTTCCGGAACCATCTCCTCTGCCCAATTCCGGTGGAACCGGCAGATACCCATGTTGTCCAGGATCAATTCCTTCTTGAAACGCTCGGCATTTCTCCTTCCAAGCTCGCGGGGAGGTAAAAAATCATCGCCATAATACATATAGTACTTGCCCATAATGGGCATTGGTGAGAGCACACCAGGTGTCCAGTACTGATTCGGCACCATCCATCCCCTGCGCCCGAATGCAGTGTACATAAACAAATCAAGAATCTCTCTTCCCTTTTCACGGGCGAGATGCCGGGCCAACCTCCGGGCACCGTCCTCCATATTAAGAAGACCCTGCTTTTTCACAATTACATCTAAAATCCCAATGCCCAGCACAGCGTTGTGCATGGAATCGGACTCAATATGAAAATTCTTGTGCGAGAAAACAGGCTCGTGGTGCACTCCCAGTTCCTCCGCTTTGAGGAGATTGTGCGAGAGACACTCCATCAGCCAAGAGAGCACTCCTCCAACGGAGATAGCGTCAAATCCATACCTATCAGCGTGGTGCGTGAGCTTCTCAGCGGCACGCTGGTCGAAGATGCCGCACAGTGGGCCCATTGCCTGATAGGGTTCATAGTCTTTTTTAAATTCATTATGCATCTTCTTGCAAACTGCAACACAGGGCTCACCACAGGTGCGCTGCTGTTTTGCCTGAATCGTCTCCTCGTTAAACTGTTTGAGATAGTGATCGAGAATGAATTTCTTATGGATAGAGAGGCGATCCTCCTCATCCATGTAAATCGTCTTATAGTTAAAGGCGATGATTCGACCGCCAAGGGTTGAAAAGTTCACACCGAAGGTACCGCCTGTACCGAACTTGGGATCAAAGCGATATTTGGTGGTGGCTTCAAAGTCCTTGGCTGCGAGCTTCTTGTCGTACTTATCCTGAAACCACGTATCGGCTACGGTTCGATTGCGGAAGTCCTCATCGATGAAGGTGCCGCCATAAATAACTGATGCGATACCATGTTCCTTCAGGAGTTTGCTCCCGAGACCACCTCTTCCAGCCCAGGTATCCACAAAAGTGAACTTTCCATTGGTAATCGGCACAGAGCATATCGCGCCAAAATCGGTCGCCTGGGCTGCTGGACCGACGACTAGGATACGGGGATCATTTTCATAGTTTTCGCCAAAGCGCTCATACGTGTAATCCATCAATGAGTAGATCCCCTCGCGGCCCTCGCCCCAGATCCTGCTCAACTCTATGTGCTCGAGATGAACCTGGATCTCCTCTCCGTGCACCCGGTTAAGATAAAGTATGGAAGGCGTCGGTGATTTGCCCACGATCGATACCATGTTAACACCCAGGTTGTTGAAAACCAGTCCAGCGCCGCCCATAGAGGAAATATAAAACCCACCCCAGGATGGAGAGAAACCGCTGAAGATGAGCCGGTTGGAGCCGGGAAAGATCGATCCGGCAAGCAAGCCTGTTCCTATATTGGTACTGTTATATTTTCCAGCCAGGTGTAGTCCAAGGTCAACGGGGCCGAAGAAATCACCTACTCGATAACGGCGAACCTTGTAGAACCCCGTCCCCGCATCGATGAAAAGAACCTTTAATTCGATATTCATGATTCTCCTTTAGCTTAAATCATCGTTACACTTTTTCCGCTGATTTTGAGATCCCCTCCTGAGGCTGAAAAATCCCAAACCGGAATGGGAGGCAGAATGTTACCTCCCATTTTCTTATAAGGGAAATCTCTTGAATACCTCCTCGACCCCATGCCTGGCAAGTTCATCAGCAGTGAGCCACCTAACACCCCGTTTAAAAAGGTCCTTTGCGCCTCGTAAATCCTCGCTAAGAGGTCGCTGGGTTTTATCGAACTTCGACTTCCATGCCGTTTTTCGACCAGGAACCTCGATGAGATAGATATCAAAGGCCACTGAGGCTCCTCTTTCCAGCCCTGTCTCATTTCGAATCTTGTCCCTGTATCTCCACACAGTCCCGACAATAACAAAATTTGCCCTTAAGGCATCTCCGACTCTCTGGGCTATGCTCCGGGGTGTATCAGAGATATCGTTTTTGGGAATTTTTTCATATATCTCCATGACCTTATTCAGGGGAATCACCTTCTCTCCATACCTATCCTCCAATACCCTCTGTACGTACCTGGTCAAGGTCCGGTCAGCATCGCTTGTGATGCTCCCTGATTGAAAGGAGAGCTGGCAGATGGGACAGCTCACATTATCCCCTGTATCTGCATCCCGCTTCCCCTTGAAGAAGGGGGTCACAACGATTTTTTGCCAATGGGTTCTTGTCTCTTCGGATTGACTCTGTGCAATGACCCTGCTTGAGCCAACACAGCTGATGAGAAACCCCACGATACATAACCCAATGATTCTTATCCACGGTGATATGAGTCTCTTTCTCACGACACCTCCTTTCCTGTGACAAGAGGCTTCCGTATATCATGAATGCTACGCGCAAGACGTTTACTTATGCAACCTGAATAGACCGCAGCCTATGATATCGGATACCTTATTTTTCTCTCTTTTTCTTTCCAGTGCGCTTCTTCTTCCCTTTTTTATCAGGGAAATCCTTTGTATCAACGGTATCATCTTTCTCAGCTCGCTTTATAATATCCTCTGCTGATTTTGAAGCCTCATCTGCTTTCTCTCTGGCCTTTTCTGCCTCCTGGGCGGTTTTTTGGGCACGTTTTTCAGCCTTACGCACAGCGGTCCCTATTTTCGATACTTCATTTTTTGAACCTGATGCTAGGGCGGCATCCTCGATCTCGCTCCGCTTCTCCTCCACCAATTCAGCAGTTTTGGCCGCTTCTCTTTCCCTCTCCCTGGCAACCCGATCCGCCTCAGCCGCTGCATCCATGGCAGCGGCAATCTCACCAGGCCTTCCCTCCTCCGGCTCCGCCTCGAGATCGATGTCCTCGGCGGCAATCACGAGGGCACCGAGGGGAATCCTGGATAGAATCTCGTCAAAAGAAACACCGAGGGGACTCACCAGCCGGGTTCCTCTCACATGGAGCGGTAGAAATGCGAATGCCGCATCGGCAGACTGCTCGACTACAGTCTCGAGGATGGGGTCCACGATAACCTCAGGCTCCGCGCTGATTCGCACATCCTCGAGCGTCCGGCTGAGGTTCTCGAGATTCCTCTTCGCCCCCTTGCTTGCAGTTGGTGCCAGCACCCTGATCCGAGCCTCGCTCCACTCGTCTTTCCTGGTCATCAAATACGCGAACAGCAGCATCAAGCGGCTTGTTGCATCGTCCCACCACCACACATCTATGCGGCGATCTTGAGCGGGCAAGCCCTCAACGTGGCTCCACTCCTCTTCTTGGGCATTGAAGATCACCACGTTAGAGCCAAGACGAAAGGCCTCGCTGAGATATCGGCCGTATTGCCGCCTCCCTTGGGGATCCTTGGCCTCCATGAGCTGTTCGGGTCCATTGACAAGGATTGTATTTGCATGGACCGGTCCAATGCCAAATGATTGGAACAGGGTCTGCGCTCCAATCCCGAAATCCGATGCAACTACCACCTTTGCGAAGGCCTTTAGGCCGAGTCCCTCAATTTCCTCCCTGAACTCCGATTCGGCCTCCGCTCGTTGTTGGTATGTCTTCTTGCCCTGGCCCACCAAGATTTTGACGACTGTTGTAAGGCCACTGCCACCCTCAATCCATGAGGCAAACTGAAGT
>JGI10211J34971_10004488_pt1 | contig 11055 bp, 7 predicted proteins | sample Etolagsediment_FD_34971 | JGI IMG/M metagenome (IMG submission 34971)
TTGAACAACTCCACCATTTGCATATTTACCAACCTTGTTCATCCTATTTAATGAACCGTAACCAATTTTCTGTGCAGACTGACGATTTATAACAAATTCACCTGGAGTTAGAAGGGCGGGAACTGTATCTGTTCCTACACTACCGCCCGTTGCAAATTCTTTGATTAATCCACCAAGGGCTCGTCTTTGAAAACTTCTCCCTATATACCCTCGCCTGCCTGTTTTAGTTTGATTAGCATTTAAAGCTGTGCCTTGAGAAGCTTTTCCTCTTTGTATCCATTCCAAAACAGCACTCTCGTTGCCTCCAAACTGGTTAAGCAATTTAATTTGTGGCGTAATAGCATTTTGCTTTGCTACAACAAAATCACCATACCCAACGTTGTAAGATACTCCCTTACCAAGATATTTTCTGAGAATATCCTTTTGAGCAATAGCTTGTTTTAGATTGGTAATAACTTTAGAAGCTCTGAACTTTTCTAAATCTGGACTACCAAACCTCTCTGCTGCTGGATGTGGAGAACCAACACCCGTTTGGTATTGTTTTAATAGGCTTTGAATGAATGCTAATTGTTTTGGAGATGCCACCTCTCCACCGTCTGCAAATTCTTGAATTAAACCACCAAGGGCTCGTCTTTGAAATTTTCTTCCTACATATCCTCTCCTACCTGTTGCAGTTTGATTGGCATTAAGGCTTGACCCAAAAGCAAGTTTTCCTCTATTGTAGAATTCTTGTAAAAGTTTTTCATCAAAAGACCCGCCGCTAACAAAACTGGAAAGTGGCATTGTTTGATTTTTTATACCAGCCCCTCCAAAAGCAAGAAATTCTGAGCCAGATCTTGTGACCCCTTTACCATAATAAGTTCTGATAATCCTAGCAAATTTATCAAATTTTTGTATTGTAGAGTTTATGCTTCTTATATAGTCTTGTGTTTGTTCGCCAAAAAAATCTGGATTATTCCTATATTTAGCATATTCGTGCTCAATACCAAATACATTTTTATATTCATCAAAAACAGACCCTATAGTTTGACCCTTTCTTGGTGCGACTTGTGGATTTTTAAGTGCGTTAATTAATGCACTAGCTTCTTGGGATGTTTTGGGGGGGTACTCAAATCCTTCCGGTACGCCACTTTTAGCTACCAAGCTATTTAAAAATCCTAATTGTTTTTCACTAGGGGGTTTAGCATAGCCACCGGCCATAAATTTTTGAATAATACCACCCAAATTTCTGAGTTGCCATGTTCTATCTGAGTTTTGTATAAACCCTCTTGAAGTTAAATTTGCATTACTTGGAAGACCAAGAGATTCTCTAATTTCAGAACCTTTATAGTTTTTTCCTTTTAGAAATTGAGATGGAATCATTCTTGATGGACCTTGAACTCCTTTTGATTTACTAATTGCAGCTTGCTCTTTTTTCTGAGCTAATTTCATAACAGGTATTAATTCAAGGGCAAGTTGTGCTTGCGATTTCTTTTTAAAAATAGCTTTAGATTCCTCAGTTTGCTGCGTTGAAGAAACACCGGCTGAAGCTGCTGTAATTCTAGAATCAACATAGTTCATTCCCAAATTTCCATATATTGATTTAAACTTACCAAGACCCCTTGTAAAATCATAAGGTCTTTGAGAATCAATACCTCTTAATGGCTGACCATTTAAAGCAGATATAACTTGTTCAAAAATTTGTCCCTTAAAACCTTTATCAATTGTCTCATAATAACTTGGTAGTATTTTAATAGGTGATAGTTTATTTACCCCTAAAACCTCTTGAGCAAAATCTTTGGCACTACTTGTAACTGCCGTTGTAACTCCTCTATCTAGTATATTTTTGAATTTAGCTTCTTCATCCTTTCCTATACCCTCAATAACTGTTGGATAATTAAATCCCTTGGATTTGCCAGATGGAAAAATTTGATTGAAATAACTAACGGATTTTTCTTTGAATATTGAGTTTAAACTTTGACCAACCCCACCAATTGTTTGGCTTAATACTTCATCTCTTGTAAGAGAGATATTGCCTCTTGTCGCTTCTAGTGCAGATGTTGTTGCAATGCCAATGTCTTGTTTTTTAGAAAATGTTGGGGGTTTTAAACCTATATTTTCAAGTCCTCTACCCCCTTTAATCCCTTTCCTTGAATCAGAAATAACTGGATTTCTCATTCCTGGTTTAATTCTGGCACCATTATTGAATCTGTTTTCATTCATCGCCGCAAGATTACCGGCCCCAAGTTTTGCAACGCTGCTTTTCCTAATGACGAACTCACCAGGGGTTAACATCGCCGGTACAGTATCTCTATTTCCAGTACCAGGAACAATACCTCCACTAGCAAAAGCTCTTGGTGTACGAATACCACCACCAATACCTCTAACGAAACTTCCTAAACCTGTAGCCAATTTAAATCCGGCAAATGCTGCCAATAAAGGCAATACGGGTTTAAGTGCTTCGCCCAATTTAATCAATGCTTCTGCTAGATTAAGTGCAGTATTGGCAAATAATTGAAATGCTGTAGTTTCTGTAATACTTCTAATTAAGGCTAAAAATTCTTCTTTTACTTTCGTTATTCTCACAGCAAGTGCAGCTTGAGCTTTTGCGGCATCTTCACTTAAAGAATTTGCACCCGCCTGTGCAACGCCATATGCTTCCTGTGCAACCCTGAACTGTTGAAGAAGTGGAATAACTTTGCCAATTTGTCGGAATCCGCCAAGCTCTTCGGCAATACGAATAAATGTAATGTCACCTTGTTCAAGACCAGCAAGTGCTTCACTTAAACGCCTAGTTGCTTCAAATGGGCCAACGAATTTACCTTCTAAATCAAGAAGTTCAACACCGTACTGACGCAAAAACTCAATAGTTTTTGGTCGCTGAATACGTGTGAAAATTGTTCTTAAACCAGTTGCAATACTTTCGGCAGACTCTCTGGTAGTAGATCTAACGCTAGTAAATAAAGCAATAAGTTCATTCAAATCACCACCAGCGGCCCTAAAAACACCACCAGTTCTACGAATAACAGAAATTAAGTCACCGGCCTCAACGGCGAACTTACCGGCTACAGCGTTAATGGCACCAAGCTGTTGCTCCAAAGCTTCAGCACCGGCTTGAAACTGATTAAAGATAGCAACCACGCCTTCAGCAGTTTGACCAATATCATCAAACGTTGGTGCTAAATCAGATTTAGCTAAAGCATCTAGGGCGATTCGTGTTTCGTTTGCATTTAAACCGGCCTGTGATAGTATTCTACTTACACTTAATAGAGATGTAGAACTAACGCCCAAGGTTGTAGATAATCTAGTGATCTCATTAGTCAAATCTCTAAGTTGACTAACACTCTTACCAGTAACTTGGGAAATTTTAATAAGCTCACGTTCAAAGGCAATAGATTCTCTTATAGCTTTACTTAATGTACTAGTAAATAAAGAAACAGCCCTTGTAGCAATAGTGAAAGCGGCAAATCTTTTAATTGATAAGCCAAAGTTTCTACCTAATTGCGTAGCTGCATTACTAGCTTGCTGCGTGGCGTCAGTAACATTATTCAACTGACGTTGGGCTTGTGCCGCACCTTGAACCTGAACGTTAACCTGAACGTTGTTTAGCTGGTTCTGAATTTGGCGAACAACTTGCCCAACGTTCGTTGGTGCTTGTAACTGTAACTGTGCGGTAAGTACAAATCTTGACACTTAGTTATCCTTATTGAAGGCCGCACACTATCTACTTAACTGTCCGATGCTTTTTTTCTAGTCTTCTTTGGCGTATCTTCTTTAGAATCTGTTTCTACTGACTCGTCATCCACGAACTCAACGGCTAAAACGTAATTGCCGTTTTCGTCTAGTAGATTACCATCTTTATCTACACGCTTACCGTCATCATTTAAATAATAACCGTTTTCATCTATTCTACGACCCTCGGAGTCTACCATGTTGCCGTCATTGTTAACAAGTGTGAGGTCATCGTTCACAAAGTTAAACATCTTGAGGAACTTGTTTTCTGGTAGTCTAGCCTCAAAGTCCTTATCTATTGAATACATCATTTGTGCTAATGCGGTTGCAGCAGCAAATGCTATTTCACTATCAGAGTTATCGGCATAATCATCTATGTCTTTATACACCTTTTGTCCATTTTCATTATATGTACAATTAGCAACAAGAAAATCAAAACGAACATTGTCTGAAATAGACTCTGCCGTATTCTGCTCTAGGGCCATTCTCTCACTAATTAAATCACGAAGTTCATTTCTCTTGATACGCATCTGAATAGCAATTCTTTTGCCCTCAGACTTACTCAGTCTTTTACCCTTTGTACCAATGAATAATTGTCTTTCTAGATCATTAATCTCTTGGGTGATTTTCTTCTGCTCACTTTCCTTGTCTTCGTTCCAAATGTCATGAGACTTCATGAACTTTTCAAGTTCTTTCTTTGTCATAATTTCATCGCGGACACACTCAGTCCAAGCTTTAGAGGCAACTCTTTGAGCTTGTGAAATTATTCCACTACTTGGTTTTTTGACGACTATCTTAACGGTTTCTTCCTTGTCGCCATTTTTAACTTTTACGTCTACAATCTTTTCCTTTTCCTTTAGCATGTTTATTGCTCCTGTGTATTGTGAGAAATTACTGGAATTTTCATTGTATATCTTAACCATTCTACGTCATATTGTGCCAATTCGGCGTCAATATTTCTAGCTTGATTATTTCCCTTATCAAGAATCTCAGATCTAACCTTTTTATATAGATCTTTCATTAGCTCCTGTTCTTGTGCTGTCTTGCCTTCCATTTGCTCCCATAAAAAACCAAAATTTTCTTCAATGGTACTTAGAGCACCAATCATTGTAGTTTGGATCTTTTTCTTGAGTATCTTTGAAAGCCTATCTTTTGACTCTGCTTTGTATTTTCTATCTCTAGCCTTTTTGTAATCCGACGAGTCCATTACCCACCTCCTTTAACGTGTCCTTTGAACATATTGGTTGCTTGACTTTGTATTCTCAATTTCTCATCAAAAAACTCTTGCTGACCTACAGACCCCTTTTGTTTTATTAAAGACATTCTTTGCTTCTTGATGGTTTGTCCATGAACATTATTCATACTATCTATTCTATCTTTATCCTTATTACTATTTGCTACCATATATACTTCTGATGCGTTCTTAATCTTATCACTCTTTACGTTGTTTTCAAATTCTTTTTCGGCCCGTTCTTTATCTCTCTTTTTCCCCTGTATAATAAACCAACCATCTAACATGTCATCATCATTAATAACATCGTTGGTAGGGCAATCTAGAGATTCCTGTATGTTGTCATACATCTGTGACCATATGAGAATATTTTTTTGATTATAGGTCAAGTCTGTATTTCGGGGGTTTTCAAATAACTGAATATTAGAACTTTCTCTTACGGTCCAAAGTGATTTCCAAGGTTCTGTTCTAGCTAATTCTCTACACTGTTTTTCTGATAAAAATGAGCTTTGCCACTCCATTAAAATGTGAGACATAGACAATTCATCAAAGTTATACAGTTCTTTGTTGAGAAATGTTGTATTCTTAATTATGTATGATGTTTTTTCCGTTGAGGCTATTCCTTCACAAGTGTTTGTAAAGTATTGGTTTTTTTCTTGCAACTTTTCTTGTAACTGTTTTTCACCCGCTCTAATATATAATCTTATTCGTTCTTTTAATTGGTCATTATTTCTTGCGTTGTATATTTCTATCTTTAGTCTTTCAAGATCTTTTTCAAGACCCTTTACTTTTTCTTCATCTTCGTGCGTCCATAATTCTTTTTCTTCCATCCAACATAATGTTTCATCTTCGGTCATTATGTCTTCAATGTACGCTTGCTCATACGTTTTTTCATATAACTTACAAGCTCTTACATTCTGCTCAAACGTCGGCGGCACAATAACTAACTCTAAGTCATTATACTCTATATACGTATTTCCGGTTCTTATTGTGTAAATAAAAAGCTCCCGCTCATGGTGTTTCATTACAAAAACCTCATGGCGGGAGCCTTCATATAGTTTCCTTATAAGTTCCTGGTTAAATTTTTACTATTCTAAAACTATGGTGCTGCTGTAGTAGTTGTTGTAGTTGCTGGTGGATTTACATCGGGAGAAGGATCAGTAGGATGAGAAACAATTAAGTCATTAAATGTTGAGTAACTGAAAGTACTTGTAGCATTTCCACCACCAGCATCACCACCACCATAACTTACTGAAGAAAGTCTGTTCTTTGTACCTAAGTCAAAAACAGTACCATCATCAAGGACAATCTTGATTGTTTCTTCTGGAGTGTTATTGCCTTCATTAATAGTATCATTAAATTCTGGTCTACCTGACTCAATGGCGTCAACGAAGTCACCAGAAACTGAAATAACTTCAAACTCGCAAGTTACTTCAATCGGGAAGTTTGGAGCGCGGTAGTAAGGAGTTTTACGACCAAGTTCTAGAATATCTTCACGACCGAAATCTGTGCTAATTGAAATGTTTTGAATGTGTGCTAGCGGGGCACCACCAGCTACATTGTTTCCAGCANTTTCTGATATACTGGTGACACTTGCGCCATTCATGCTTCTAATAATACTGCGTGGAATAATACAGCCCGTCATAGCAACATTTTCACGACGCTGAATACCACCACTGCCAGTAATAGCCGCTGGAACGTCTNTACCNCTANCNTNACCATCAACTGGTAATTCAGCAGNTNNAGCNGCNNTCATTAGTANNGGACTNGTNNTCCANTCTTTNTTATTTCCAACNAAAGTTACAGATTCTGTAGCATTTCCATCCGTTGGAATTGTATAACTCAAGCTGCTTAGATACATGCCTGACATATATACTTCCACTGGAGCAACGCCGGTTACAGCATCAAACTCTTCTGGATAGATACCTAGACCAACACAGCACCTCTCTTTTGATCTACCGACTAAGTTAGCTGAAGCAGCGGCTGGTGAAGCTAAATGGTAAATGAGTGGATAGCCATCAAGAACTTTTTCTAAAGTCACTTCAACATCTGGAAGACCTTCAATGTTTTCATAAATCTGAATCTGACCAAGTTCAAATGCTTGCTCAAGATTAAAATTTGTTGTGATACCAACACTCTGTAGACCGTGTATTGTTCGTGTATTAGTGTCATCGGCAGTAACAAAGCAGGGTGCTATAGCAACCGCTTGACAAGCATAGAATATTCTATTATTCGCCATTATATTCTCTCCTTCGTAGGTTGGGAAACTCTATTTATCTATACACAGAAATTATATTGAAGTATTAATTACTTCTGTTGTTGTCCTTACAATTCCTGCATAAAAATTACTATTAATTAACTCCATTCCTTGAACAATAGAATTCTGAAATCTTAATCTTCTACCGGTATAAGTGTTTACTAAATCTGGATAACGTAAAGCACCAGAAACAGGAACGCCTTTGTAATCTAGTGGGAAATTGCCACTTTCTGCAATATTGTCGGTATCAAACATAAAAATTGTTTTGTCGTTTTGAAAAGAAATAATATCTACTAGTTTATTTCTAGTCATCTCATCTTCGGCTAAACAGTGGAATAATACGTCTGTATACACAAATTGACCACCGCCAAGTTGAAAGCCCCTCATGGTTCTTCTTGGTACTATTTCTACCGCTATGGCTGGTAACTGAACTCTCATTTCTGGGGGTGGATCAAATTCTCCCTTGCCCTGAATCAAGAAGTTGCCACCAGCACTATCTGTTCTGTATTGTATTTCTCTTAACCAAGGAAAAGCATTGGAATATAAAACATTTATGTACTTGTAACTATACTCAGCTTGCACTTTACTCCCTGTTGGTATAGGGTTGTCAAAAACTACTCTACCATTAAAATAATCTACTTCGTGTGCATAACTACCAGTTGTGCTAGATGGATAAAACACATCATCAACATAAACACCAGATATTCCTGGTATTGTATTGTTTGTACCAACGATTGGTGCTGGGTCAAAATCAACCCCACTTTGCCAAACCCAATTTTTTCTGAAAGCTTGCCAAACTTGACCACTTGCATAATGCGGATGAGAAGACATTCTAAGTAAGCTATAATCGTTGCCATTTGGATCTTCCTCGCCAATTGTTACATTGAAATAGTTCCCCTTCTCTAATAATCCCCAATCTAAAAACTCTACAATATTATCCTGTAGTTCATTATTTAGAGTGGAATCAAATATGTTGTCAAAACCTTTTAAACTACTCATTATGCACCTAATACATCTTTAAATATTTTTACGATTGCTTCTTCTTGCGATGGACCAATTAAGGCTCTTGTTATGAAGTTATCTTTGTCTGTGCCTGAAAATTGTGGGGGCACCCTGAAGAATCCGCCGCTCACCATGTTTCCCAATCCAGATCGGCCAATTCCAGATGATGGATTATATTGATAGTTCACAACAATTACGGTATCGCCCTTTAGTAATAACCACTGTAGCCAGTGTAGTGACCCATTTTCGTAGTTAACAAATCCCTGTGGTAAACTTAGTAAATTAATAAAACTTGATGGCTGAAAATTTACCTCTAATCCGCCAGACAATTTTCTGTTAAACTTCTTTAAATCTATTGTTATTGAATTTTCAACCGCCCTTATTATTGTACCAACAGTGCTTATACTTTGACCTGGATATAAACCAAACTGGCCCGCTAAAGACCCTGGCACGCTTGATTGTAAAGATTGCATTTCTGGCTGAGACGAAACCCATCCAGATATTAATGATCTACATTTTTGCAGTATGTTTGTTTTATTCTGTATTAGTATTTCATTTGCCTTTTCGGCTATCGCCTGATTAACCTTGTCTTCTATTTGAGACACGGTATCTAGTAATTTAACCGTTATCATACACGTTTCCAAAAGCAGGCAAAATATCTGTTTTGACGTAGACCAAGGGGAATATGTTCCCCAACTCTTTCAAATCTCATTTCTTTGTATTCTTTAATATCCTTATGCACTATCAAATGTTTCGCATTTAAAACTTTTGGAAGATCTGTCATAAAGCCTATGGTTTGTATGTCACCGTCTGGTAGCTTTATATTATCTGTAACTCCAACCCATTGTTTCGCATCCCAGTAAACCTTTAGCTTAATATCTGTTAATACTTCTGTCTCTTTAATTGTTTTTGTTCCACGGTCATGAGTTCCACCAGTGTTACGGCGATGATTATTTATAGAATTTACCGATGGAATGTTATTTTCTGGAACATAAACAATCTCTTCTCTTTTATCTATTGATACAAGTTGACATGTTACCCCAAATATAGTAAATGTGGAGTCTATGACATCAAAATATTTATCAAATACAGATTCTGGTACATTGATGGGCATAATAATTTATCACGGAGGAAGTGTTGATGTTGTTGCCGGTGTCCAAGTTTCCAAAGCAGCCCTCTTCCACGTATTGTTAGATGTACAAACATATATGTAGTTTTCATCCCACTTTATTTCACCCATATATCCAGTTGACGAAGACGTTGGAACAACTCCAGAATTTCTTATTCTTATGCCATCTCCACGAATATCTAAGTCTGAAGTTATTGCTTGTGGGTCTAGATTAATACCCACGTTATTGTCTTTATTAACAACTAAACCATTTACTCCGAGATAAAAAATATCAACAGTCTCTGGAAGAGATGGAGACGATGTTATGAGACTCTGACCGGGATGGGCCTCTATAGTCAAAATATGACCAGAAGGTGGCTCTTGTGACACTATTTTTACACCTGAAGGATGTCCGTTATTTAAAAATGCCCCTGAAACAGAAATACCACTTAAACCAATTGGCAACAATTCTCTCCATGCAGTTCCAGAATTGAGTATAATTTGCGTAGAAGAAGGTTGACCAGAAACCTCAATATTCCAATTGTATGTGTAATTGTATATCCTGTAGCCACCATCACTCAAAGATACATTTGCCCATGTATTTCCATCAACGCCAGATGAACTTTCTAAAAGCAATCTAGAGCCTATTCCGCTAGCATTAACTAATCTGAAATGAGTAGGTTCTTGGGCGTCGTTATTTATAATCCTAGCTGTATTTGTAGTTCCGGTTAGATCAATGTTTAATCTATCAGCAACACCTGACGATGCAAGTATACTATTAAACAAATCTCCAGAAGCAGCTTCTAAATCGTCAATAAATCTTGTACCAGAAGATATTACCATCCCACTTACGATGACTATACCGTTATCAAGAACACCGGAAGCTTCTTCAAGCATTCCTGACACGGTGACAATACCTTCATTGAAAACACTTCCAGAACTAATAATTGTACCATATATTAAACCAGAAACTTCTACGAGGTCAGATAAAAATTCTGTTCCAGACGCTATGACTATACCTGAACTTGTATTTAAAACTTGTTCAATTGTAACGCCACCTCCAAGTGCAGCTTCTGCAATGCCAGAAACTGTATTAATCATCCCAGACACGGTAACAGTACCGTTATTGAGAACGCCAGAAGCCTCGTCAAGCATTCCACTCACAGTGACGACACCAGTGTTGAGAATGCCAGAAGCCTCGTCAAGCATTCCACTCACAGTGACGACACCAGTGTTGAGAATGCCAGAAGCCTCGTCAAGCATTCCGCTCACAGTCACGATGCCGTTATCAAGAACGCCAGAAGCCTCACCCAACATCCCGCTCACAGTCACGATGCCGTTGTTGAGAACGCCAGAAGCCTCGTCAAGCATTCCACTTACAGTAACAATATCGTTGTTGAGAACGCCAGAAGCCTCATCAAGCATTCCAGATACGGTTACAATACGAACGTTTAATGCTCCAGATGCTGCTTGAAGTTCTACGTCCGTAGCGTATAAACTATTTAAGTCTGGAATATCCTCAATAGATAAAGGTCTAAATTGCGGAACTGCTGGTGAGCAAGCACCCTCGCAACCACTTGGCGGTCCAGCAAAAACAAAACCTTTTGCCTGTTTTTCAAAATAAATATACTGGTTAACATCGCCACTTACACCAATTGTTGTTTTTGAATCTTCATCAAGAACATCATTTGGCTCAAAGTGTACAACTTGTCTTCCGCCTGGATATTCAGAATCCCCATTTATACC
>JGI10211J34971_10004489_pt1 | contig 11055 bp, 10 predicted proteins | sample Etolagsediment_FD_34971 | JGI IMG/M metagenome (IMG submission 34971)
CCCTCTTCCTGTCTCTGCTCCCAGGGTCAACCCGTGGGAATGTTCTTTCTGTAAAGCATCCACATTCCACTATAAAGCAAGGCTGAGACCAAAAGTGAAATCAGGGTATCAAGACTGAAAAGATAGGATAGAAATCCACCGTAGATCAGGTTCCCATCCACCACGCCCTTGGCCATGGATTCCATCTGTTCAAACATGACGCTGTTGAAACCCCAGAAGAATTTTGCCAGGCTTTTCAGGAATGCGCCACTCTGGAAAAGAATAGCCCAGGTGATGGAAAACAGGATGGGCCCTCCGATGCCAATGAGCAGAGGTCGGCCCTTGACAAAGGTGCCAACCAGCATGAGGAAGATAGCCAGGGGTGCCATCCGGATGGCGGCATAGAGCAGATATGAAAACCAGTCCCAAATGATTCCCAGATAGGAGACCTTGCTTAATACTTGGGCAGCCAATGTATTGATGGGTTCTCCCACAATGGCGATGCCGAGCCTGGCAAACACCACATATTCCACAGAAAGGAACAGGGTCAGCCCGATGACTCCCAGCAGGCCCGCACTGATCTTTGATCCCAGGATCTGGTGATCTGAAACCGGCAGGCTTCGATAAAACAGCGTGGAGTGATCCGCCCGTTCCTTATAAATAGCGTCGGAGAAATAGAATAGACTCAGAAACAGGACGAAACCAAAAGTGGCCATCATCCCAATGCGCATCCCCATGACCACAGGCATGGCCGATCTTTGGAGCCAGGTGTCCACAGAATGATTGCTGTCTTCTCCTTCAATCGTGATCTCGATATCCTTGCCATTCACGCGGATATCCACATCACCCACCTCCTCATTATCGATCTGGATATCCTCCAAGGTGATATGACCCTTTTCATCCAGGGTTTCGTGCATCCAGTTGGCGCCTCTGGATACGCTGAGGAGCATGAGCAGGTTCATGAAAGTAACAATAACAATGGTGCCGATGATCACCCGACGCCATTCCAGCCATTCACGTTTCCAGAGCATCATCAGGGTTTTCATGCTTCACCTCCCATGAGGGCGACGAAAATGTCGGCAACGGATGGGGTTTGGATGTCCCCATGTTTTTTGAGTTGGTCCGGGGTTTTGCCTTCCAGGAGAAAGACCCGGCGACCCAATATCCCATATTCGGTAATGGGCGCTAATTCAGCGCGCAGATCATCTGCTTTGTCGGCTGTGACGGTCAATTGGGCGTAGCGTTGGGATAACTCCTCAATGCTGGCATAAAGCAATACTTTGCCTTTGTTAATGAAGATCACATCACTGAGGATGTGTTCAACTTCCTCGATTTGATGGGTTGATATCAAAAGAGATTTTTCTTCATCGAAATAATCTTCAAGGACCGAACTATACAGCTGCTTTCTAAAAAGAATATCCAAACCATGGGTGGGCTCATCCAACAGCATCAATTTGGTGTTGGTAGCCAGGGTGATAGCCAGATGGAGCTGGGTTTTCATGCCCTTGCTCAAGGATTTGATCTTCTGGCCCATGGGAATGGTGGTGCGTGACAAAAAGGATTCTGCCCGTTCTCTGACAAATCCAGGGTGAATCCCCTCCATAAAGTTTAAGAGCTCCCCCACTTTCATCCAGGATGGCAGGACAGCGACATCATGGATGACCCCGGTTTCCAGCATGAGTTCAGCTCGCTGGGACCGCGGTTCTTTGCCCAGGACTTTGACATCACCCTGATAATCAAGTTCTCCTGTGAGCGCTCTTAACAGGGTGGTTTTTCCGGCACCATTGGGGCCAACGAGGCCCACAATGCGTCCCGGGGGAATTTGAAAACTGACCCCATCCAGGGCACGCAGGTCGCCATATGTTTTTGTAACGTTGTTCATTTCGATGAGTGATTGCATCAGGCATTCTCTCCATAGGTTTTCTGGATCAGATCCATCAGTTCGCTTTTGGAGATATCCAGTAATCTCGCTTCGTCTACAACTGATTGAAGGGTTTCATTTTTAAATCGCTCACAAGCGATCTCGCTGAGTTGTTTGCGGGCATCGGTTCTGACGAACATGCCCAGACCTCTCCGTTTTTCCAAGAGACCCTCCTGAATAAGTAATTGGGTTGCATTTAAAACGGTCTGAGGATTCAGGCCATATTCCACTGAGATCTGCCTCACAGACGGAATGGCCGTCTCTGCAGGAAGCGATCCCGACAGAATATCCTGGCGGATAGAATCGGCCAGTTGTTGATAGATCGGTGTTTTTTGATCAAAGTTCATATTGTTTTCACCTCTTTTGGTGTTCTACATTACTATAACACCAATACAATACCGAATGCAAGGATTTTTTTCAGAAAACCGCTAAGAACGCGAAGATCGCAGAGGAGGGCAAAAATGGCAGGCTCACCGTTACTCAGCTTGGCAGCTATGACGCGTGACGAGGTTTAAATTCCACATGATAGCGTTTCTCTTAAGGGTTTGCTACATCAGCAATTTCTCAACCTGTCTGAATAACAATTGCCAAAGTGTAGAAGTTGTCATAACATATTTCCTCAATAGGTGATTGGGGGCATCATGAATTCCATTTCGTTACAAAAAACATTTTTATTAATAGTTACTATTGTTCTCGGATTAGTGATGTGCTGCACCGATTCACCAACGAAACCTGATGATAAGGTTGAGCCACCATCTATCATAGTTACAGTATTTCCTGATATTGGTACCAAACATACTGTGTTTCAGCCTGATCTACTCATTGTAACGGATAGTGATTCTGTTTCCATAGGCGAGGTGTACCAAGTAAGATGCGACTACGATGGCGATGGAGTTCCTGATACGGATTGGCTGGATACAATCCCTACGACTCCCACCTTCGAACAATATGGCTCACACGAACTAATCCTCGAAATTCGGGACACCCTCGAAATTATTGATACTTCGATATGCACCATTCATGTCCAGGAGCTTATTCAGATCACACCCACAAACACCTCAGGTTTTGGGCAGTACAACGTGGACTGGGCCGGAGATGGATCGAATCGCCTTGCGTACGATTCTCATGGAGGTGACAACTGGGCATATCAAAGTGTGTTTTCTCTCCAATATCCAGGAGGAGAACCTCAACGAGTGTCTTTCCATCCTGACTCAACAACCTTCCACTTCGATCAGTATCCTGAATGGTCCCCAGATGGCAGTACTATTTCCTGCCAAAGCTCCCTGGGATTGTCCTTGATTGATGTTGAGACGGGCGAACGAACTGTCATAGATCCCCATGGTCACTACTTCCACAGTGCCTGGTCGCCAGATGGCAGTAGAATTGCCTATTCACAGGGAGGCGCAACAGTAATTCAAACCCTCGAAACTGGCAGAATAGATACTTTGATCGATGCTGAAGTAGGAATTGGATGGTCACCGGATGGGGCTGAGATAGCGACAACAGAAATTGTAAACCCTTCATATACTAGATTTCGGATACATGATTCTACTGACTACTCTGTCATCAAGAGTTTCCTAATCACTACACGTGGTTTTAAAGTGGATTACTCCCCTGACGGCAGATGGATATCTGCTGACTTCGGAATGAGTAGTGTCGTCGCACTTCTCATCGATACTGAGAGTTTCAAGTTTTTAACCATAAGCACCGATGGTCTCAATAACCCACATAGTCTCTCGTGGAATCATGATGGATCCATGCTCGCGTTTTCAGCGAGTCCTGATGGAGTGGATCAGGTTTGGGACTCAATTTGGGCGATTGAGTTCCCCCAAGATTTATAAGTTTTTCATACCGATATATGAAATAGGCTAATTTTCTATTACAATTCGTTCAAATGGTTAACAATCAGGAGGGGGACATGATCAAACACCTCATGATGGTAGTAACAATCTGCTTTTTAGCTCAGGGATGCATGGAAATTGAACCTGCAGCAAATGATGTCGGGCAACTAACAATTCAAAGTGATGGTGAAAAAGACGATTCTAGTTACGAAATGGCATTGGCTCGAGCGGGGTTTTGCTGTAACACCCTCTGGCCTAAATATAGTTATAACCACAGTGAAGCCTCAAGACTCCATTGGTGTCCAGACGATGAATTGGAAGAGCATTTCACGGGTCTTGAATGCGCCAAAGCATGGGCCATGTACAACAAAGTCATGAATCAAAAGTTAAACTATTTAGGATGCGGTGAGAGTACACCAAGCATCATAAGAGAGCCCGATTGGATATCTTCAGCAACAACAGGTGGCTATCCCGAAATATCCTGGGGTTTTGTATACACTCATAAATATGTCGTAGAGAGAAAAATTGGGAATGCCACCTGGGTTGTCATGGATAGTCTAGAAAACTGTATGACATTATATAACGACCTTGGAGATAGTTCTTGGGTAGACTCATCAGTTCTTGTCAGTTCCATGAGTACGAATCACTACTATAGAATCAAATCCCAAATTTATCATCAATACTCAAGTCCAACCTCTTCAGTTAAATATGGTGTGCCTGTAGTGGTTAACATAAGCGGTCCAACAAGCATCACCACTTTGCAGACAGGGACATTTACCACTTCAGTGACGGGCGGTTTACCTGGATATGAATATGAATGGTGGAAGTATCAAGAATGTGATGACCCAAAGGCTCCAATTGACCCCAAAGCACCTTCATGCGGATCCTGGGTCAAACTTTCAGGAACTTCCAGCTCGATTATCGTCGGTGGAGTTAGGCCTTCGTTCCGACTAAAGGTCGTGGTATCTGATCAAGACGATGTAACAGATACAGATACTCACTATGTAATCGTTACGCTTCCATACTAGTCAGGATTTGTGAAGCAGATCCGGTAACCAACCATGGATACAATATCACCCACAGGCACATAGTTCTACGGGTCATGGAATCCATGTTCGCAGAATAGGATAGCCCCACAGCTACTTTGCCATTTACACTGCATAATTAGCGATTGCTTAACTGCAGGTGCTTTCATAACATATTCCCTCAATAGATGATTGGGGGCATCATGATTTCACTTATTGTCAAAAATAAATTCTCCTTAAGCATCATGTGCATGCTGACGCTTGTAATGTGTTGCACAGATCCACTAACAAAACCAGATGATGAAGTTGAACCACCTGTAATTATAGTTTCTGTTTTTCCAGATATCGGTACGAACCTCACGACATTTCAACCAGACCTACTCATAGTGTCAGATTCTGATTCTGTCGTCATTGGACAGGGTTACCAGGTAAGAGTGGATTATGATGATGATGGAGTTCCGGATACGGATTGGCTGGATGTTATTCCTGCAACCCCCACCTTCGATTTTTCTGGTCCTCATGAGTTAGTTTTTGAAATTAGAGATTCTTTAGATATTATTGATACTTCAATCTGCACCATTTATGTCCAGGACCTCATTCAGGTCACCCCCACTAACACGTCTGGATATGGTCATGTCAATATTGACTGGTCCAAAGATGGCACCAATCGAATTGCGTATGATACTCATGGTGGCGATCCCTGGGCATATCAAAGTATTTTCGTTGTAGGTTTTCCTGATGGTGTACCCTATAGAGTTTCATTTCATCCAGATTCAAGTACTTATCATTTTGATCAGTTTCCAGCCTGGTCCCCTGACGGCAATAGAATCACTTGTCAGAGTGGACTAGGTCTTTCAATTATTGATGTGGCGACTGGTGAGCGTGAAGTAGTTGATTCACGGGGTTATTATCTTAATAGTTCTTGGTCACCTGATGGGTCCGAGATCGCCTACTTGAGGTCTAGTGTTACTGTAATTCAAAACCTTTCAACCGGGCTAATTGATACACTTTCCGAGGATCACATGGCAGTTTGTTGGTCACCGGATGGACAGACTCTAGCTGCTGTCGAGTTGCAGGACTGGGTTAATGGAAAATTAAGGTTTGTCAATGCAGAAAATTACAGCACTATTAATGAGATCATTATCCCAATTCACGGATACAAAGTGGAGTATTCCCCAGAAGGTGATTGGATTTCAGTCGGATTCAACTCAGCGAATGGAACAACTTGTATCGTAAATGCGAATACTGGGGCTATATGTACGATAAGGGTGGACGGGCTTGCGAATGCACACAACCCCACGTGGTCCTCTGATGGAAGGATGTTGGCATTCTCTGCAAAAGAAGCTGACAAAGATGGCGTTCGGGAATCTATTTGGGCAATTGAGATTTTAGATGATCTTAAGTATTGGGCTGGTATAGCTCCCTAATTTTAGATGTTAAATACAACAATTTTGACTTCAGTACGAACATAATATCAAAAGGGGGAGCGACATGTTAAGAGCGTAGTGTTCTATGGGTATGATATTGGGCATATTCCTATCCTGTTCAGACAGTTTGAAGGATTTCAGAAACAGTGATAGGGTTACTTCCTACATTGATTTTGATGAGTGGGAGGATGACTATGAAACAAATTCTCTAGCCAGATCCGGGTATTGTTGTAACAACGGCATGCCGAGTGCAGCAAGACCAGATACACTAACAACTCGATTGAAATTGTGTGATGGAGATCCAGGTGAAGAAAGTCTAACTGGAAAAGAATGCGCCATCGTCTGGTCTCAATACAATCTTGAAATGAATCAAAATCTAGGCTACCAGGCATGTGGTAAGAACTTGGAACTATCTCCACGCAAGCCTGACTGGATTTCAGGTTCAACTATAAGTGGAAATCCCTATTTAGAATGGGGATTCGTGTATAATCACTATTATAGGATCGAGCGGAAGATAGGGAATGGTTCTTGGAGTCTACTCGCTAGTTTAGACAACATCGTTGAAGACTTCCTAACCCCCGGGGATAGCTCATATACAGACCTGTCAGTGACAACTGGGTCTATGAATTTCAATCATTACTACCGTGTGAAGTCGGATATATTCGACTCATTCTCTTCATCAACTGAAGTAATCGAATATGAAGTTCCTATTAATGTCACAATTAGTGGTCCAACTTCAATTACCACCCTTCAGAAGGGCACATTTACAACAACCGTTGGAGGTGGTTTACCTGGATATACTTATGAATGGTGGAAATTTCAGGATTGTGATGAAATATTTAAGGAGCCTGGTACTAAGGCCCCTCCGTGTGGATCGTGGGTTAAGCTCAGTGGGACATCCAGCTCTATCTTGTTGGTGGAGTCAGACCATCTTTTAGACTGAAAGTAACTGCAACTGACCAAGAAGATAAGACTGGAACTGATTACCATTATGTAAATGTAACTCTCCCTTAGTTAATACCGGGTAGAATGAATGTGAAAACGGTTATTGGGAGGAACATACTCGATCATTTCGGGACGAACATTCAACAGTAATTACTACCCATTCAGGAAATCATCCTTAATCTTGAAAAAATATTCCTTGGCCGCTTCATATTCATTCTCAATCACACCATCCAGAATGGCTTCCTCAATGGCTTTTTTGATTTTGCCTATGACCGGACCCGGCGGAACTCCCAGAAGCTCGATGATCTCATCACCCCGGAGAGGCGACTGGAACGCCCGCATGGCATCTTTGGCCACAACCTCATCAATTCGATCCATGACCCGATCGAAATTGCCATAGTATTTTTTTACACGCCAGGCGACCTTGGAAGTCACATCGGCCCGGCACAATATCATCAGATCCGGCAAATTCTCACCCGCTTCAACGATGAGTCGACGTATCCCGGAATCACTGACCCCTTCCTGGGCCAGGGCAATGGGACGCAAATGGAGACGGGTCATGCGTTTCAGATAGGCCGTCAGTTTTTTGGATAGCCGCATCCTTCTACCGATCTCATTGAGCATCTTGCGACCCAGCTCCTCATGACCATGATAACTCCAGCCCGTCCCATTGATGAACTTCTTGGTGGCCGGTTTGCCAATATCATGGACCAGCGCTGCAAAACGCACCTGCATTTTATCGCTGCGCTCAGCCGCATTGTCCACCACTTTCAGGGTGTGGTGAAAAACATCCTTGTGGCGTTGACCATCCCGGTCCTCTACCCCACCCAGAACGGCGATCTCCGGAAAGACCAGGGGCAGCAGTCCAGTTTCCTGCATGACATAAAAGCCAATGGAGGGGACCCGGGCCTTCAGGGTTTTGATGATTTCGTCGGTTACCCGTTCCTGAGATACAATGGAGATACGGTCGACGCGGGACTGGATGGCAGCCACAGCCTCTGGCACCAATTTGAATTCCAACTGAGCAGAAAAACGGGCGGCGCGCATCATGCGCAGGGGATCATCGTCAAATGTTTTGACGGGATCCAGCGGGGTGCGCAAGATCTGGTCCTGAATATCCTGGATTCCCCCGTAGGCATCCACCAGTTCACCGAAGTGGTCGGGATGGAGATTCAAGGCCATGGCATTCACGGTGAAATCCCGCCGGCTCAGATCACCTTTCAGGTCGGTATAGACAACCTTTGGTTTTCGTGAATCGGATGTGTATTCCTCAGCGCGGGCCGAGGCCACCTCGATCAAAAACTCCCCATAGGGAATCAGTGCTGTTCCAAAATCACCATATTCCACGATCTCAGAAACGCCAAGCTGTTTTCCCAGGGTACGGGCAAAGGCCACCCCGTCACCGATGACCATGATGTCCACATCCTTGCTGGGGACATTCAGGATCAAGTCCCGAACAAAGCCGCCCACCGTATAGACTTCCAGGTCTTCTTTGGCACCCAGGCGACCGGCAGCCTTTAAAACCTTAAGGATATTTTCTGGTATTCGCTCAAGCATACGCATCCAAGATAAACTGAAATGGAGACATGAAACGAGAAACTTGTTCCTCCAGATCGGCTTCCCGGGAAGGGATTCTGAACGGTCCACAATTCCTTGGAAACATTTTGTGCCATCATATATTTCAAGACTTATGAAAAACCTCATATTTTACCTCATTTTTGGGGTCGTCAGCCTGTCTGCCCAGGGGATCAAGGCAGAGATAAAAGTAGATGCTCAACATCTGGACGATCTCCCCCGCCAGTACGTTTCCCAGCTGGCACGTGATATCACCTACTATATCGAGAGCACCCAGTGGACCTTTGAAGATCTGCCAGACGAATTTCTGATCCAGGCCACCCTTTATCTGGACAGCTATACGGAATCAGGATATCAGAAGATCTATAATGGAAAAGCCTTCTGGGGCAATGGTGACGACCAGAAGTATTTTGACAAAAGCTGGCAGTTCGCCTTTAACCAGGGGGACGCGCTGATCCGCTCCACCACCTTCAATTCCCTGACTTCATTCATTGATTACTGGGTTCTGACCATTCTGGGAGGAAATCTGGATACCTGGAGCGAGTTTGGGGGGAGCCAGGCCTTCACCGATGCCAGGCATGTTGCCCGGGATGGGACCACCGATCAGTTTTCACTGGGCTGGAAGGATCGTCTGGAGGATTTGGACAAGCTTAGCCGCAACCAGAACTTCAGGAAAATGAAGTTTGCCTATTATGAGGGTATCGCGCTCTGGGATTCAGGCTCAAAGGATGAGGCACTTAAACAGATCGACACCTTTGTCAGCAATCTTGAAGTCAGCATAAAGCGACAGGATTCGCGCATCTTTACCCAGAATTTTCTCAATGCGAAATACCTTGAGATCAGCGACTTTTTGTGGGAGGTGGGGAATGCATCCTATATTCATCGATTGATGAAGGTGGATGAGGACCACAAGGCGCACTATCAAACCATCCTGGACGACTGGTAGGCGCTCTAAGCGTTATCCAACCCGTGTCATCGATGATCCTCCTGAACACAGAGCGCCTGCGTCTAAGATCCATGACCCTGGATGATGCAGATTTCATCCTTGAATTGCTGAATTCGCCAGGCTGGCTGAAACACATTGGGGACCGGGGTGTGAATGATCTGGATCAGGCCCGGAGTTATTTGCAGCGGATGGTCATCCCGGCGTATGAGAAATTCGGGTTTGGATTCTATGTCATCGAACGTCTCAGTGATTCGGCCCGCGTTGGCAATTGCGGGTTGGTCAAACGGCTCGGGCTAGATCATGTGGACATCGGCTATTCCCTTCTGAAGCAGTATGAAGGCCAGGGATATGCCATTGAGGCGGCCAAAGCCATGCTGGACCATGGGTTTAATGTCCTTAAGTTAGACCCGATTCAAGCCATTACCTCCATGGGAAATGAAGGGTCAAAACGGGTCTTGGAAAAACTGGGGATGTCGTGCATTGGAACGGTGAGATTGCCAGATGATGATGAAGAACTATTGCTGTATAATAAAGTCTGTCCATAAAGGGAATTAATCATGCGTGCTCGAAAATCATTGCTCCTTGCAACCATCTTGATCAGTTTTATTTCATGTCAGGCCCAACTCAATAATGAGGAATGGCTGAAAAACCTGCCCAAGCCCTGGACGCTGGATGCCCGGGGGATGGATCAGATATTGCCCCAGTTCCAGGAGCGGTTTCCGGATTTTCAGGAGCGGCTCAAGTATCTTGCGCTATGGCGGGTGGGAACCCCTTACGAAATTTTCAAACTGGGGGAAGGTGAGGCGTCACCTGTGGACAAGGACCCCATCATCCGCTATGATGTTTCTGACTGCACCGGTCATAACCTGACCACCCTGGCAGCTGCCAAAAGTGCTTCCTGGGATGAAGCCCTGACGAATATGATCGATATTCATTACAAGGCCGATTCACTCAATCAGAAACGGCCGACCTATGGGTCCCGCTGGCACTATACGCTGGATCGGATCACACAGAATCCCTACACCGTGGATATCACCCAAACCCTGCTTCCCCGGGCCCGTCTGGATTCTGTTGATATTACCCTGAATCAAAAAGACAGCGGGGAAGAATTTCTTGATCTGGACTGGAAGCGCAGCATGCGTGCCTATTACATCCCCAACCAGGAGATCACGGCGGAATTGCTGGCGAAGCTCCCTCAGATCGTCGGGGTCACTTTTGTGAAGCCAAAATATTTCAAAATGGGGATCGTCATGGGTCACGAAGGCATGATCATTGATGGAAAATATGTGCTCCATGCTTCCCAGAGTGCCGGTGAGACCGTCAAGTTGGATTTTCTGGATTATTATTTTCCAGAAGATGGTGCCTTTTTTGGAGGTATCATGATATTTGAATTTAA
>JGI10211J34971_10004490_pt1 | contig 11055 bp, 10 predicted proteins | sample Etolagsediment_FD_34971 | JGI IMG/M metagenome (IMG submission 34971)
CAGGTATCAGCCTCATCAGTATCAATATACTCAATGATACAAGCCTTTTCATCAATTTTGTCCACCTCGGAACATAAATCACAATCGGTTGGATTATCAACAGTACTGTTCCTAATCAAGAGATCTTGCCATGTCTGACCCTTCTCTTGCATATCATCAATAATCTCCTGAGTGAGTAAAAGCTTGTTATTATCAACAATGTAAAGTGGTCGGCATAACCTTCCACCATCAGTTCTAATTCTCAACTCATTTCTGTGAACACTCCATGCAATGGATGTGTAAATGTTAATCAAACCAGCACGCCTCATCTTCTTCAAATTATCAGTGATCTCCTTTGGCTTGTCAGTCTGACCAATCCAATCACCATTCACGAAAATCTTAACAGTGTGTGCAATAGTTGAAGGTGCAATATTCTCCAAAGGAATAATACCATACTCTTCCAAACAAGAAAGAATTGGTTGTGGACTGGATGGAATTGTGATATGACACATGAGTGCCATATTCTTTACAATACCAACAGAACCACCCTCAGGAGACTCGAATGGACAAATAGTACCAAACTGAGAACTATGTAACTTACGCACCTCAGTCTGCTTACCATTTCTATCCAAAGGAGCAATAATACGCCTCAAGTTAGAGATAGAACCCAAGTAGTTCAATCTTTGTAAAACCTGTGCAACACCCTTTCGTGGTTGTCTACTCTGAGACTTTGTACCCCATGTACCAGTTAACAAAGCCCAATTAATACCACCAGCAATCTCATTTGGCTTGAATTTCTTGGCCAAATTCTTGTGGCAATCTTCAATCTTGCCATTTCTGACCTCTTTATCTAATCCAGACTTCATGTCCTTAACGAACTTAGCGAAGTTTGAACGAAACAACTGAGACATTAACTCACCACTTGACTCAACCTTCTTATTCAAAAAAGAATCACGATCGTCATTTGGGAGCATCCCGTAATAGATTTTCAAAAGTTTATTAACCATGTAACCCAAGAAGAAAGCCTTTTTGATTGGACTATTTCCCAAGTGTGGTAAAAACATTTGCATAATCTTATTCTCAGTGTATTTCAACTTGTTATCAGATGCTTGGAAATTTGCTGCACGAATAGTATTGATGTTTTTGGAAATATATTCCAAAGCCAACTCTTTTGTTTGAATTGAGGAAGCCTCTTCGATGGAGCCTTTCAACATTTCAATCAACTTTTCGTTCGCTTCATTATCCAAATCGTGAACAATCATCTCAACAATCTTCTTATCACTTGTAACACCCAATGCACGGAAAAGAATGAACAAAGGAATATCAACCTTAACGGATTTGACATTGACCCTGATTGCTTTACCGTAATCCAATTCCCTAGCAGTCAATTTAACAACACTGTTGATAACAAATGCAGGACTCTCTGGGTTAACAGACGAGATCTCGACTTCATGAGAATATTTAGTTTGGGAAGATTTCTGTTTGAAACCGTAAACTTTGTTCTCACATTTCCTCTCCTGACAAACAATTACTTTTTCACCACCTTTGACAACAAAGTAACCACCTTCATCATACTCTCCCTCTCCCATTTCCATTGATGTGAAATTACTCTGTTCAGAAAGAACACAGAAATCACTCTTCAACATAATTGGGATCTTACCACAATCAAACTTACTGAGCATTGGATACTCTGTGACATTCTCCTCACCAGTTTTGGGATCAACCTCAACCAATTTGTGATGAATATCAATCATCAAGTTTGAATCGTAAGTCAAGTTTCTCAATCTAGCATCATTAGGGTACATCTGCATCTTGTTTCCATTTGTCTCATAAATTACAGGCTTACTAATGTAAACCTTGTCGAACCAAACATGGTACTGCTTAGTGTACTTCTTCAAATCATCATTCCAATCACTATTAATAGTAACGTGATAATCTCTCTCCCTAACTATCTTCTGAACGTCAGTATTCAAAAAATAATTAAAAGAAGCCAAGTGATGACGAACCAAAACACTGTCTTGATCAAAGTACTTATTGATTACCTTCCATGTTTCACTTTCTAAATCGAAATTAGCATTACTCGACATAATTATAATATAATATAATATAATTTTAAATGATTTTATTGTTGTTCGAAAAAAATCATTTTTATTTTTTTTATATCAAAAAATATTTAGCATTTCGAATTCGCCGTCTTTAATAATTTTTTTATTCATATATTGAACAGTAAGTTCTACTTTAGGATCATTATCTAAGTTCAATTTATCAATTGATATTTGATATTTATCTAGGACTTCCGCTAATTTGTCTGTAATTTTATTACATAATATTTTTTTTAATGTACAATCGTTTTCACAACTGTCTTCGTTTAATCGGTATTCTACTAAATATATATAATCTTTGTTTTTGTTTATTGTATTACTGTTGGTTTCTCTGATTGTATTTTTATTTGTTGATAAAACTATTGATACGCCATTTATAAAACTATTTTTTATTTTCATTGTTAAGCTTTCACTAATGGTGTCATCTGTTCCTATATATTCAGTAATGTATACTTTCTTTTTAGATTTCATTGCAGCGTAGTTTTTGATTGTTTTTACAATTAACTCTTTTTCTCTTTTATCATATTTATAACTTTCTACTAAAACTTGTTCAATATCTCCATTAAAAAGTAAAGTTAGGTTTATTGAAAGATTAAGTGGTAGTTTATCCATATATACTTTTTTAGAAAAAAAGTATTGTTATCACTACGTGCTAATGACTTCGCCGTCAAAAAAAACATGTGGTGACACTATGTGTTGATCATATAAAAAATGTAAATACAGATATTATCGTTAACTTTTATGTTTATATTATTTTCATAATGGAAATCTTTTAATATTTCATCACTATTCAAAAAAATATCACCAAAATAGTTCCAACATAAGAATCCGTCTATTCCTTTTAAATCTATATTTAAATTCTCTCCTTTTTCTAAAAAATAATATTTTTCCATATCTCTTCCAACTTCTTCGTTGTTCCCAAATTCGTTTGTAAAGTTGTAATTCAAAACTGGATAATATTCTTTAAAAAAATCAATATTATTACCAACAATAGTTCTTTGATTATCATTTGATGAAACTTTAACAAATACCAAATTAGCTAAGAAAGATTCGTTGCCAATATTCCTTTCAAAATTTAATGTACCCAATGCTTTATTTGTGTATATTTTTGATTTATTTGTCATGTAAATATTATATATACTTTTTGCTTGATTTTTGTAATAATTAGACATATAAGACTTTTTACAATTTTCTCTGTCATTCATTTTATTATAAAGTGGCATTTCTAATATATTTTCGGATTTTATGTAAATAAGATAAATATCTGAATAAACATTAAGGGCATGTTTGATTGTATCAAAGAAACTCTGATAATATGGATATGTAACAAATCCGTTCGCTAGATATTCTTCTAGTAAAATATAGAGTTGTGCAAGTGTTGTTTCGCTTATTTTTACATTTTTATCATTTCTCAATTGGGAGTCACATTCTAAAGTATATTCCCAATAGATTTCTGCTTTACATAATAACTTTTTATTCTCGATAAAATATTGGTATGTTTTCAGAGCTTTAAATATAAAGTTAATATATTGACTAATCAATGTATAACCTGGGTATAAAATATTAAAATAATTGTAAAATGTAATTTGGCGACTATTCAAATATTTTCTTGCTAATTTTCTTGTTAAAATGTTTGGATTAAAACTTTCAAGAAGTTCATTAAATATAATTACATCATTATTTGTTAATTTCATTGATGTGCTATCAAATGACTTTATATATTTAAATGACGGAGCAGAATAACCGAAAAAAAGTAATGCTTTAATTTTATCAGATGATATCATATCCATTGTTCTTACAGAGTGACCCAAATCGAAATTTGTTGGATTATCAAATATGTAATAGTATGGGCAGATATTTTTACAATTACTTATTTCAGAATCATCAATAATTTCTGTTGAAAAACATTTTCTGAAAATATCAGGAATAGTTCCTCCCCAAATAAAAAATATAGGTTTTTCTACATCATTTATCCACATATTGAAACGGTAGTTGAAGCTACATCCACATACCAATGTTGATAAATCTCTTAATTTTGAACAAGTATCACAAACATTCGACATAGTTCAAATTATAAAATAAAAGAAGATATTTAATCACATAATTAATTCAGAAAAATGTCTAATATAAAACTTAAAAAGAGATAATATAATAATTCAAATGAGTGATCAAGAAAAATCAGCATATTATGAAAGAGTTGAAAAAGACAGGAAGAAGCTATTTACTATTTTAAGGAATGATAATATTGATGAGTTAATAACTATAACAGGATTTGTTAATGACAAATATGATTCAAATGGTGTAGGTTTGGTAAAGAAATGTTTACGTAGTGGGAAGAAATTATATCCTATTGAAGAAGTTGTTAAGAACAACAGTGTGAAGTGTTTTGATTATATATTATCTCTTAATTGTTTAGATTTAGATAAGTATGATATTTTTCGCCGTGCTGTCCAATCAAATAATCATCATTTTCTCAATAGATTGTTAAAAAAAGATGTTGATATAAACAAGGCTACAAAGTGGACATATTGTGACAGAGAATATTTCAATTTGAATCATTTGAAAAGGATAACAGAACATTCAAATTTCGATTTTGATAAAACAATTCATGAAAATTTTTTACCTCCTCTTGAAGTTTATGAGTTTTTATATGATGAATGTATCGAGTTTAATGTTGCTAAATGTATAGCTATTGAAGCTAAAAACTATACAGTAGATATGAAAAAACTGAAATATTTGATATCAATATGTAAGGATATCAATAAAATAATTAAGATTAATGACTTTTATACAAATGAAGATTTTATTGGAACTCCAATTGCATATGTATGTTTCTATACATTAAGCAAAAATATAAAGAAAGTTATTGAATTAATGTTAGGGAATGGCGCAGATCCAAATATAATTCATAATGGTGGATTAAATGCACTTGAATATTACTTGACAAAAACAGACAATTATGGTTATAATGAGAACATCGTTAAAATGTTATTTAATAGGGGTGTAGAGATTAATGTGGAATCTGTTATTCCATTAATTATAAAAAATAGCGCATACAAAGCTCTCAAATATTTAGCTGATGATCTGAAAATGGATCATATACTCAATTTAGTTGATATTGCTCAATATTCTATTGGTTCAAATTGTTTGAATCAAGTATTAAATGTATTTATTGAGAAATTTGGTTATGATATACTTTTTCACAAAGATTTTGTAAAGAAAGCGAAAATTGATGTCATGGAAAATATTTTATCATATAATAGTTTTGATATAGATCCTATACAAGCTTTACAACTATTGGTTGATAATGGTATAGATTGTGGAAATTCTATTAAAAAACATCTTAATAGTAATAGAACAGCATATGGAGGAGTATCAAATAAACTTAAAGAATTTATAAAAAAAAATGTAAGTGATATTTCTATATTATATCATCCTAAATTAGCATAAAAGTTCTTTGACAGATTTAATATATTCATCTCTGACTTTTGTATAATTTACTTTATCTGTTTGAGATAAAATCACATTAATAGCTTTATCAATATTTGGAACTTCATCCTTATGATATTCATTCAATTTACAACTTCGATAGAAATATTATCTGTGAATGAGAATTGGTGATTTACGATTCGTCTTTCGGCGTTTTTTCTTTGGGTGACTCTTTGTTTGAGACCTTTTTAATGTTTATCTTTTTTGCCTTTGCTTTTATTTTTTCTGTGTTCTGCGCCGGTCATGGAGATGTTAGAGACTATTTTGATGTTTCTTTTTTGTATATTATTTTCATATTTGATTATTTCGAGGGGGGGTCCAAATAATTAATCTTAAATCTTCACAAATAGAGTCAGAACTATTATCTGTAATCTTTTTCTCACTTCTCAAATTGCCATACAATAACTTCATCAAATCTTTTTTTGCTTTGGCTTTCTTTGCCGATTTTTCTCTGATACAAATTCTTTTCTTTTCTGGTTCTAATAGAAGTTTATAATTGTCATTAACAATTGTGAATATTCGACAAAATCTTTCGTTATTCCAACTTTTATCAGGATGTAATAACCTGGTTATTTTATGATAAGCCTTCCGTAAATCCGTTCTACTAAAAGGTACATCTAAACAAAAAATATCAATAGGATTGTATCCTTCTTTCTCCACAATCCTATCTATTCTTCTCCATTTTCTTTCAACAATCCTAATCATTGTTCTTCTTCTTTAATAAAAAATATACTTTATATAATTTAACTAAATCATATAAAGAATTCAAAAATTTATATTGCTCTTCTTAATTTTGGATCAAAAAACCCGCCTTCTTTGAACCATTGGAAGTATTCGTTCTGTCTTAATCTTCTGTAATTGTTGTAATTGAGTTTATTGAAAGCACAGCAGTCTCTTCTGTTAACTCCACTTCTATTTCTGACAATGTTTTGGTAAGGATAATATTTGCTGTCACCGATCATTTTTCTTGCTAAGTTCATATTTTGGAAAGCTCTCAAAACAACGGTTGTGTACCAAGCTAAGTTTGAAGATCCGCTGTATCTAATCATATATCTGTAAAGATCAACCATGTCATTGAAAGGAACTCTTTTTTGTCCGCTTTGTGTTAACCAACGCATTTTGTAGCAACATCCAGTCTTGTTTCTACCACAAAGGTTGTAGGAAAACTTGGCTGCTTGCATAAAATTGTAAGTGCTATTTAAAAGTCTGGGGTGATTTTGGGCGTAGGCTACAAGTTGATTTTTGCGTCTATTTCTGACAATATTGAAAGCGCCTCTTGGGATGAGTCCGCTGTCTAAATTTACAATTCTTGGGGCAAATGTGCAATTACTATTTTTTGGGCCTCTACATTTATATGTTGATTTGCATGATCCTAATGTGCATCCGCTGTTACAAGTCATGACGTATAATATATAATACAGTTAGATAATATTTTTTCTTGTCATTGTGGTTTAAGAAAATAGTGAAAGAGTTAAATGATGATCAACAACTACATTTTAGTTGAGATAATGAATAACTTGTGTATAAAAGATATTTTTAGATATGCGATGACAAATAGGGAATCCTATATATTTGTCATGAAAAGTGAATTCAAATTTACACTTAATAAATTTGATTTCTTGGCCAAATTAATAACATCCATTGAGAAAAGTGATAGTAAACTTATTCAGTGGTTGTTTAAGCATCGTGTTTTTCCAGTTTTTGACCAAACTGTTTTACCATCTCTTTCTTTAATTTTGACGAATAATGTTCCAATTGTTAAGTTGATTATAAAAAATTGTGGTCTGAACAAAGATGGTGTTGAAAAGGGTATTTTAATTTTGAGAAATATTTATGATAACAAAGGAAAACTTAGAGCTTTTGCGGAAAATTTTATAAATGCTTTAATTAAAAATGAAGTTATAAGAAAGTTGGCGATAAAAGTTTTTTGTGAGTTCAGGTATGTTAAAAAAAGTGGGTATAAGAATAATATGGAATTATTAAAACTTGTTATGGAAAAAAAAAATTATTAATTCATATATGGGAACATCTGCATCTACACCTACTATTAATACCATTAATGCCGATAAAATAATTGATAATATAAATGTGTTGTTGGATAATTTTCAAAAATTCTATGATAGTCCATCTTTCTACAATATTGAAACAATCGAGGAATTACATAAATATTTATGGGATGAACATAAATATGTATGTACTAGGGAGGAAGATTATATTTTCCAATCTTTAAAAAAAGGTTTGCCTATGTTTGAACTAACAGATATTGAAAAAATACAACTTTATGAATATTTAGAGGATTTACAAATTCAACAAATAGAAGGAAAATTGGGTCCAATTTATTTATATAATTTCTGTTACATTCATTTACGTTTTCCTGAAAAAAAAATAATACCAACTTATTTCCCACTTTCAGATTTTTTAAGAGAAAAAATGTGTTACTTGTTTGATGTATAATTTCTTTGATATTTTGTTCCTCTATTTAATATCTTGCTTTCTAAATCCACATTCTTTCCTTGAGAGCATGGATTTACTACAGAACCATCAAATAAACTTCTTTGGCAAAGTTTGTTGTTCCAACATTGTTGTGGTTCGTAATTACATAGCCAACCTCCGTTATAAATATTAGACAAAACTGGATCCAAACCTCTTGGTAAAGGTTTTTTATACCATAAACATTTGTTATTTGGGTCGCATGGTGTAACAGGGACTCTTGTGTTACATGCGTTACATTTTGGATCATTTTGGAAATATGAACATTTTTGTGGGTTATTCATAACTATATAGTATAACTGGAAAAAAAATATTAGTATTATTATAAATGTTGGAAGCTAAACTTTTTAACTTATTGACTGGTGGTGCTCGTTCTGCGAAAGCGAAAGGAACAACTCGCGGCGCACAGGGATGGATGTGGTTTTATGGTTTGTTTTTAGTTTTGGTATCTCTTCTTATTAGAGTTTTTATTGTTTACTATGCGTATAATTTGATTATGCCAAAACTTATTACAACTCTTTCAGAAAATCCAGAAAAAGTTATGGCTAACTATAGACCATTAACTTATTGGGAAGCTCTTGTCTTAATCATTTTGGTTTCATGTTTAATCAGATAAAACTGTTTGATCAAAAAGTTAATATAAATATTTTTAATTAGATAATTAAAAATATTTATTAGATTATATGCATGTCAAAGGAAAACGTACTCTCAAAAATGGAGCAGTTGCTGGATATGTTTATTATCCAAAAGATAAAAAATGGAAATGGAGAATAATTGGCGGAGCTCGTAAAACTCCAGTTAGTCAAGGAAGACACCAATTAGCTAATTCCACTGAAAATAATGAATTAAGAAATACATACAGCCCACTTGGTAAAGAATTAGTAAAATTGAAATATGATCTTTTACAAAAACATAAATCATCACCAAAAGTTATGGGAAAGCATAATAATAAAGATTATTATGCGATGTATAATTTTTTAAATAGAAGATTAAGAGGAAGAAATGTAGATTATGAACAAGTTGCACGTGATTTTTTGGAGAGTGGAGAGGGATTAAGAATATCTAGAAACACTTTTCAGACAAGAATAAGACGTTCTCTTAATAAGTGGCTCAATAAAAATTGTAGAGGTGAAAGAAAGTGTGAAAAACAAAAAGTTGCTTCAAGACTTTTAAGAAATAGAGTCGGCGAAGTACAAAAAAAACTTAAGAGCAATAATATTGCAACAAGACTTGAAAGACTTAGAACACCTATGACACGAACTACTACAAATAACAGTACAAATAATGGTACTAGAAGAAGAGCTACAAATAATGGTACTAAAAGAAGAGCTACAAATACTAGGCCAAATAATGGTACTGGAAGAAGAGCTACAAATAACAGTACAAATAATGGTACTAGAAAAAGAGCTACAAATAACAGTACAAATAATGGTACTAGAAGAAGAACTACTCCTCAAGGAGTTGTTAGACATGTTCGAGGAAATGTTAATGCTAGAGCCAATCTAAGAAATGGTCAATTTATTAAGGTTGATAATATTTTACCGGTTCTTCTAGAAAATATTAGAGGTTTAAGATGTATGAATACAAGACTTACCTTAGATAATTTTAGGGAAAATTTAGGGGAATTAACCACCAATCAAATTTATAGAAAAACTAATATTCCAAGATTAATAACAAATAAAGTTTATAATCCAGATATTGAAAGACTTATGACATATACATGGGCTTTAGTTGTGGATAAAATTAGTGGAAGAATTGAGAGAAATACTAATACACAAACTTTATCTACAATTGAAAATCCAGATGATTATAGAATTTCTCTTAAATTAAATCATTATAAAGACGGTCAAGAAGAAACATGTGATCATTATTGTTTATTCTTAATGAATAATGAGCAGACAAATTATAGGAATAATGGATGTTTTATTGTTGGTGGTGAAATGAGAATAATTAATAGCGGAACAAATATAGAGGTTCATTTATCAGATGAATCATCAAAATTAGGAGGAATGAATGAAGAACTTATAAGTAAATCTAAAACAAATAAAAGAAAATCTGATACAAAAAATTTACTAATTATCCTTGGACAAGGAATTGCGCGTAATATATCTCATTCAACTGGAAAACGAGTACTTTTATATGTTTATCATAGAGTTCATTTAACTTCTAGTGGGGTTAAAGAAACTCATAATGACACAAAATTAATGTATGATCCCAGAAGTGACCGGTTTGTACCAACTGATGTTCCAAATAAGTCAAATAGGAAAAGAAAGGGTCATTTTCATTAAACCACCAAAAATAATATTACAAAATATATAGATGGAAGTACTCCTTGCATACCTTTTGCTCATTTCTCTCAACTGCCTTTTAACAATTTATCTCTACAGAGAAACAAAAAAAGAAGCAGATGATCAACACAAACTCAAAATAAGAATTATGTCATGGTCATTAATCGCAATTAATTTCATAATGCTTATTGTTACTTTAGGATTAATATACACAAAAAAAGTCCAAGTTAATTATTCAAAAAAATAATAACAATTTATTTCTTGTAAAAGTAGAAATAAGTTTATTTCTTACAAAAGTAGAAATAAGTTTATTTCTTACCCAATAAATCATCAATTAAATTATCATTCTTTTTATAATTTCCAGAATTATCTTTACTAAACAACAAAGATAAACTGTTATTAACAACCTTCACTGGTTCATTTTTAGCCAATCTCTCTTCAACAGATTCTACATCATCATCCTCTTCAGTATATTCCTCTTCAGTATACTCCTCTTCAGTGTACTCCTCATCATCATCAACTGTTACTTCCTCATACTCAACTTCTTCTTCAACTTCTTCTTCCTCATCTTCTTCTTCTTCTTCAATTTCTTCTTCCTCATCTTCTTCTTCTTCAACTTCTTCCTCAACTTCTTCAACTTCTTCTTCATCTTCCTCTTCTTCCTCAACTTCTTCATCTTCCTCTTCATCTTCCTCTTCTTCCTCAAC
>JGI10211J34971_10004491_pt1 | contig 11055 bp, 10 predicted proteins | sample Etolagsediment_FD_34971 | JGI IMG/M metagenome (IMG submission 34971)
ATCATACTTGCAAATAGATTTCATATAATCTTTTACACCTTCCTTTGAGATCATTTCATTGACCTCGAAAGGAAGACCATAAAACTTATTGTCTAAAAACTCATAAGTATAATCATGATCTTTGCAAAATTGTACTAAACGATCTAAGAGTCCAATATATATTTCCTGCGTATTTACATTGAAAAGATATATCTTACCATCCCACCACTTATTTTTATATGATGGTGAGAACTTTGCATTTGGTACTTCAAACTGAAATGCATCTCTTAATTCATAATAAACGTGAGGTTCTGCCTTTACCTGAAGATATACCTCGTTCTTTTTTGAAATAATCAAATGTGACATTCATAACATATCAGTTATGAATATTTATTTCTATTTTGTAAAGCAGTTTTTATAGAAGCACTCATTTTTCTTTTCGTTTCCTCTTTATTATGTTTAATTGTATCCAGAAACGAACTTCATAAACTCAATAGCATTCTTAATTTGATAAGTGCGATTTGAAATAGTGCGAATAACTTCCTCAAGAAACTTCAGCATAATGTCATAGTATTTAATTTTCATATTTATCTTATTCAACTTCTCATCAGCGTCCATATGCCTCTGTATGGCGTCTTTATCTCTAACCTTATAGGGAAATGGTTCTTCCTCATAAACCTCAACAGGTGCCTTTCCAGTGTAGTAATTGTATCTCTCCAGTTTTACTTTATTAAAACTTTCCCGTGCTCTCTCACGAAGAAGAGTAATTGTGTTATATATGGTATAATATTTTGAGTGTAATTGGGGTATTTTTAAAGATTCATCATGTAAATTGTCGGGATCTATGGCAGAATCTCTCTGCCACATTTCCTGGATATCATCAAGATTCATAGGGGATTTCCGTCAGTTCCTAGGATACTGTAGATAGTATACTTGAAACTAGCCTCTGCTGTAAAGTAGTTGATATCGGTATCCGTTGCCTGAAAATCAAGTGAAGTTAAAGATACTGGAAATAAGTCCTTAAACTTAATCGTTGCAACTTTATTATAATTACTATTTAATATAGACAAACTGCCATCACTATATTGTTGTTTATAATCATTGATTCCATCTTCATTTGTAATCAAATCTGAAAACTCTTGAGTAGATTCTGGAAATCCAAGTCCAGTAATCCAATTGTGTAATGCAACATAATTAATCATATTTTCATCTACAAGAAATCTTAAGTTAAGATCACCATATTCAATAATATCTCCAGGAACATCAAGATTTTTTAAGTATGATGGTTGCTGCTGTATACTTAAAGTAATTTCTGGTATCCTCGCAGAATTGCAAAAAAATGAAATTTTAGGATATCTTGATAAATTAAAATCAAACCCTATAGGGGATAAGAAGTTTCTATTTTGTATCTGTCTATCAAAGGGTGTTGCCATATTTTTATTTTTATTTAGATAAAAAAAGAGGACCCGAAGGTCCTCTTGAGATAAATCTGTGAATATGAATCACATAAGATTGCTGACTTTGACTCTTCTGTAGTAACGGTTTTCGTTAACATTAAGAGCTCCAAGACCCTGGTTAGTTCCTTGTGCGAATGGATTAGCAACAAGACCATAACGAGTCTTGAATCCAATTTTTGGCTGGAATGTATCCTGACCAACTGCACGAACCATCTGGAGAGGAACGTATGGGCAGTAGAAGAGACCTGCATCATAAGGAGAAGAACCCTTATAACCAACAACGTAATACTGGTTAGCAGATACGTTTGCCGAATATGGGTCAATGTATACACGATACTTACCTTGAAGCACACCAGCAAAGGTGTTGCCAGTATCGTCAACATTCAAGTTTGCGTTGAGTGCAGGGGTGTAATCAAGCACACCAGCCATTGCAAGTGCAGAAGCAACATCTGCAGAGCAGATGATGGTGTTGCCCTTCCCTCTACGAGTCTCTTGTGCGATTGCGTTAGCATCACGCTCGATTTGGAAGATAAGACCCTTAAACTTCTCAACGGACCAACGACCGTTAGAATCAACGTCAAGGTCAAAAGTACCCGCAGTTGCGGTATTTACTTGAGCACCTGGTCTAGCAGTCTTGTAGATGGTTCTGATGACTTCACGGTTGATTTCTGCAAGAATCTCAGTGCTGAGAATGTTTGCAAGCTCAGCTTCTGCATTTAGACCGTGAATTGCTTTCAGATCCTGAGCAAGCTCAAGGCTGTATTCTGCTTTCAGAGCACGGCTCTTTGCAGTAACAGTGACCTTCTCAATCGAGAATGCCATCTCGTTGAAAGCACCAGCACCGTCACCAAGATCTTCTGCTTGGTCGGTTCTGAGACCCTGACCGACATTATATGCGGTAGAGTTAATTCCGACAGGATTGAGGATACCTGGGTTGCTACCTGCCTGAGCAGTAGTACCCATACCGACGTTACCGTCAGTCCATCCTTGAGTGTTGTTGAAGCTTGCGCTCTGACCAGAGAATGCGGAATCTGCTTCGTTGAAGAATGCTTCGGTTCCAGTCTGGCTCTCATAACGGGAGCGCATTGCGAAGATAAGTCCAGTAGGACCATTCATTGGCTGAACGCCGCAGATATCATACGCAATTAGATTTGGCATCGAGCGTCTGATAAGTGAAATCAGAACGGGATCGAAACCAGCAGTAGGACCACCAGCAGCAGAAGTGCCACTAAAACCACCAGCTCCAGTAGCATTGGTTGGAGCTTCGGAAAGAAACTCACGCTCTTCACGAATAGACTGCTCTTGATTTTCTAGCAGGATAGCGGTGACAGCTCTACGATGTGAATCTTTGATAGGATCCAAACCTTCGTAGTCTAGTAGTGGACTCCACTTCTCCTGCAAGTGCTCTACGTTGAACATTTGCATTTGTTTTACCTCTTTAAAAGTGTTAGTTTGACTTATGATTTAAAAATCACTTTTTAGAAACTCTTTGGAGTGTCTGAAGATAAGTACCCATAGTACCGTTTACATTCTGAATATTTAAATCAGTTTCTTCAGATAAATTCTCACCAAAGTTTCTTTGAGTACCAGCATTAGATGGGAAATAAGATTCCCTCAAAGTTACCAGTTTCTCACGATAGTTGTCTTCACCATCAAACTCAACATTTTCAGCAAGAGAAGCGAGTTTGTCTTTCTGAGAAAGTGCTAGACCCTCAGCGACTTCTGCAAAGATTACATCAGCAACTGACTCTGCTAATCTTCTATTCAGAGCAACATTTCTTTCGATTTGCTCGTTGAGTTTTCCTTCCATTTCATCAAGTTTATCTACCATGCTCTCGATTACATCATATTTATCTTCAGGAATAGTTACATAATGTTCTTCAAAAAGTTGCTTCATTCCAGAAAGGAATGATTCAGTCATTTCAGTTTGCAAACCGTGACCGATTGCAAGTGCATTTTCTTGAACCCACTCATCAGCAACATANTCAAGATAAGCATCAAGTCTTTCAGTGAGAGATTCTTTGATTGCCTGCACTTCTTCAATTAAAGCATCNTCATATGCAGTTTCCATNTCTTCTGCGATNTCGGAAACCTTAGAAGANATAGCTGCNTCAAAAATTGTGCGTGCTTTTTCTTGAAACTCTTCAGAAAGTTCTTCACCTTCAAGAAGAGCATTGACATCTTCTTCGATATCAATCTCTTCCTTCATTTTCTTCATCATTTTCTTTTTCTTATCATCCTCTTCCTCTTCACCTTCCTCTTCATCATCTTCTTCGTCCATTTCTTCGGAAACAATTTCCTCTTCATCATCATATGATTCGGCATCTTCCTCATCTTCAATTTCTTCCTTGACACCTTGCATAGGCATCGCAGGCTTTGCCTTTGCATTTACAACATCTTTCACTTGAGAAAGAGTTTTGCTTGCAGTATCAAGTTTTGCTGATTCGTCATCTGGACGATAATTTTCAGGAGTAGGACCACCAAGATCTTCCCAACTACCAGTTTGACCTGGAGTTGCTGTATCTAAAGATTGCATTGGTTCGGCAGGTGCTGCCCCTTTGGTTACTACGTTTTCCATTTCTTGTAAATTGCTACCAACGGACATTTGTTTAGATTCTTTTATTTAATCTATATTTATTTATCAATTTAAAGATTTAAGAGAAAATCTTTAAATAAATTAAGTTTATGCTCTTCAAGAGTTTTTTGGTCTACTAAAGTGTTAATTCTACGCTTTGTATTTTCAGCAAGTTGCTCACGAAGGATTCCACCTTCCCAAACCCACTCCTTACCTTCCATGATTCCTTGCACAAATGCATCGGGTGCAGAAGGATCTGCTACAATGTCAGCGGCAGTCGCTAACATAAAATCTTCACCAACAATTTTATGACCTTCATTAGTCATCTTAAGTGAACCTACACCACGAGAAGACACTCCAAGAGTTACACCCTCACCAATTAGTGATTTTGCAATTTTCCCCATTGGTGTCTCAAGTAGTTGAGCTTTACCAATAAAATTATTTCCATTACGATATAACTCACAAATCTTATGAGAGACTCTATCAAGATTGATGGTGGGACCATCTGGATGTCCAAGTTCTCCAAGAGCACGCCCCTTTAATACAAAGTTTTCATTATATCTTTTTACTTCCTTTTCCATAATTGAAAAAGGATACATTCTCCCATTTCTGTTTACACATTCAGATTGAAGGAAAACACCACGAATGTAGTGTCTTTTATTAGCACCTTTTCCTTCAGTGATAAACTCTACTTTTTGGATTTCTTCTGTGATGAGTTTCATTTTAGTTTGTAAATGCTACTTTATTTGCTTTTATTGAAGTATCTGTCCAAATCACATCAGAGGGAGTTTTTTGTAAAAACTCAACATGCTTTGTTGGCATCGTGAAATATTGACTTGTTGCAGCTCCAACAACAGTACTGATAGCAACTGTAACATCTCCACTATGAGAATTAAATAATCTCACACAGGTTGCATCAGAAATACTAGATGCAGATCCAGCACTTGTTGTTGTGCTTTCCTCAGTCAAAATTATCTTTGTAATTTGCATTATTCTTCACCCTCTTCTTGCTCACCATTAAACATCATGGATGCAACTTCTGGACGAGCATCATCAATTCTTTGAGATGCTTTTATGTACAAAATATCTTTAATTCTATCAGAAATATTGGACGAAGATTCGCCAGTTGCAATCAAATCGACAAGTTCTTCCATAAAAGTTACTGTATAATTATAAGACTATTTATATCTTGCCACCTTTGGGCTCTATTTCAACATCAGTTTCAACTGGTGGAGCTTCTTCAGGTGGCATTTCTTCTTCTACTCCTGCCTGCTCATCTGGGATTGGATTTCCCATTTCATCTGTAGGAACATTTGGATCTGGAAGAATACCTTTTTCAATTTCATCCTCTATCTGCTCATCAATTTCGATAATTTCAGAATCAGTTTGTCTAAGTACTTTCTTACGCACATACTCAGTGGAGTAGTATTTTCCAATATAAGGTTCAATTGTAGTTGCAAGACTCAATCTATTTGTAAGAAGTTCTGCTTCTTTTAATTCTGAGAAATGATTATCGTAAAGAAAATCATATTGAATATGGTCTTCCATTTTCTTCCAATCTTCTGGAGAAACAATATTTTTCAGAAGAAGTTGAGTACGAAGCATGTCATTAAACATTTGAGAAAATCTTTTTCTCAAACGAGCAACAAACTTTGAAAACTTAAGTTCATCCCTCAATATTTCAGAAGATCTACCTAAATTAAATCCATCTCCACTTCCAGCAAGTCTTGATTCTGGTACTGAAAGTGCTCTGTAAAGTTTTTTCTGGAAATAATCAATATCAGTAATTTCTCCAAGATTTTGACCACCTGGCAAAGTTGTAATTTCAGTTCCACGACCACCTTCTCTACGAGGGAGCCAGAAATCTTCAAGCATACTCATAAACTTGCGATCATCACGAACTTCACCAGTATTTGCATCATATACCAGTTTATTTCTATAACGAGACATCACTTCTTTCAAGTACTGCTCAGCCTTTACCTTAGGCAAGTTTCCAACATCAATATAGAAAATACGTCTTTCTGGTGCTCTTGATAATCTATAAATCACCAAAGAATCTTCAATCATTCTAAGTTGATTTAATGCTTTAATTGCCTTGTGTAAGTAAGACAACACTGTACCTTTATTTCTATCAACTAATCCAGATGTACAATATGTTACTGAGTCTTTTGCAATTTTAATTGAACCTTTAGAGGCACCACCAATACTACCCGAAGGATAATTTGGAGTTGGTGAGTAGATGAAATATTCTTCTATCTTTGAATAAGAATCTAAAGAGTTTGAATTGGGAAGAAGTCTGTTATTAACATTTATTTTACCTCCATCATTCGACTTTACCTCTTGTCGAACGTGCTTCATTTTCATGGGATCAACATATCTCAATTCTTGAATCCCATCATGAGGTTTCTTCATATCAATAACTTTGAGATAATATAATCTTCCATCAACATACCAATTTCGGAATATCTCATGACTTTTTCTATCAAAGTCCATCATCTCTTTGATAGATTTAAACTCTTTTCTAATTATTTCCTTTAGTTTATCACTTGCATTTAAGTTTGTTAGTTCAATTTCTACAGGAGAATCATATAAATCACTAACGATAGCTTCATTTACAATATCTTCAATTGCAGAATCACACTCTGGGTGAAGAGACATCTCTCTATATCTCCTCATCAGATCAAATTCTGTTCTGTATATTCCCTCAATATCTACGTATTGACCATAAAATCCAGATTGAATATAATAATCAACCCCGTCCTCATCATTCTGAGGAACGGGGGATACTATAGATTTGGACTTTTTCTCATTATCATCAATCGAAAAACCAAAGAGTTTCGCCATGTTATAAACTTATCTTGTTACTGTGTAATATTTAGTTAATGTCTTCACCACCTGCTGATTCAGAGGTTCCCTTGATTGCTTCCCACCAGAGAACTTGCATTTCAACAGTAAACTCTTCAATTGCCTCTGTATCATATGAAAGGGGAATTGCTGAGATTGCTGTTGGGAATAAATCGTAGAAATGGTAAGATCTTAAGATAGATCCATCACGATTTAATTGGTGTACAAATGCATCAGCTTGATAAAGTGCTGGATCAGTTTGTCCAGTACTATCAGATAGTCTATTGATATAATTCGACCACTTTTCAAAGGAAGATCTGATTGAAAAATCAGTATCGTTGATGATAGTAATGGTCCAAGTTTCAAATGTGCGATCTCCAGCAACTGTTAGAGTTCTTCCTCTAAAAGCAACAGGGATGGGTGTAATATTAGATGCTGGAAGTGCTGCAGTTTTTACAAGGAATCTTGTCTTATCTAAAGTATTTGAATCAATTGCAACTGCTGCTGGAAATGATAGTTCAACTTCAAATAGATTACTTCTGGTGCCACCACCAGACATTTTACTCTTAAAGTCAGTAATTTTCCTTAAGGGAATGTTGTTAATTTGATTTCTGGTTGCCATTTTTTTAAACCTCTAGGTTAATTAAACGTTTCCGATAACTTCTTCAAAGTCAACACCAGTTTTGGTGGCAATGAATGTTAGACCGATGAAGTTAATCGATCTTGATGGTTTGATGTAGATGTCAGCAACGAATTCATTATTATCTATCACAGCAGCAGTGTTATTTGTTTCATCGCAAATAACAACATAGTCGATGATTCCTCTGTTAGATTGTACATCACGGAGGAAAGGTTCAATAGTGTTTACAAAGTTTGTTCTTGTAACTTCATCATTAAACTCAAACAATGCATCTTTAGCAGCTTGAGAAATTGCATTTTCAAGGTAAATAAACAATCTACGCACGTTGATTCTGTCAAATGCTGAAGCTCTTGCAAGACCAGTTTTATCGCCAAATAAGATGATTCCTGCTCCAGGAGAGAAAATTACTGAGTTTACTCTTGCAGAGTAGAGACGATCTCTTTGTGATTTGGTTGGATTGTAAGGAAGTTTCACCGCATTTAAGATAGCACCTCTTGTCGTTCCCGCAGGAGAATACCATGGGAAGTTGTTGATGTCATTGCGAGCACAAAGACCTGCAATATCACCATTTAGTGGCACATATCTAAATGTATTTGAGAATCTATCATACATGTATTTGTATCCACTATCAAAGATTGCATATGAAGATGAAGCAACCGATGAATAGAATGAAAGCACATTATCAGTAATGTCTGCAGCAGATCTAATCGCAACTGCAGTTTGATCTGAAGTATCTGTAAGTGCAGCACCTCTATATGGTGAGATGAATGCAACAGCGTCTTTTCTTAATTCCGCAACGGAAATTAGTTTATTTGCAAGAGCCTGAGCAGTTGAAATATCATAAGCAGCAGATCCCATCAATAAGAAATCAATGGTATAATTATCGGTAGATTCAAATAAATCGTATCCATCTGACAACTCTGCAAGAGTTGCTGTTAAAGAACCAGTTGATGTAGTATTAGAATTGCCGTTATAATTTAAACCTCCAGCAAGACTATCTGTAGAAGAACCAGAAGCTGCGAAGATAATACCTTCAGCATCTTGGTCCCAACCAACATCAGAAGCAAGATTAAATCCAGAACTAAATCCTGTGGTTACAACTCCAACAGGAGCTCCCAATCCATAAATGTACTCGGAAGTGTTTGCAAGGTAACTTCTCCAATACGATGGACTTCCTACAGAAAACTCAGCATCCGATGCCTTAGAAAGGCTGACATGTTTTTCAAGAATCGTGCCAGCATTTCCAGTAATAGTTCCGAGTGAGTCAATAACTACAACATGTACTTCATCAAATCTGGAGTTTCTTGCAGCTGCGTATGCAGAAGTTCCAGGACGTGGTGCAATATTATTCCAAGAAATTGTGGAGGTAGTAGTAACACCGATTGTTTGTTGGTCAAACCAATCTAATTGAGATGTATAAGAAGTGCTTGCGTAAGATGAAGACTGACCATTAGTATGAATTGCTACACTTCCAGAGTTTGAAAATGCATAAACTCCCGATTGTTGATAATCCACATTAGTTTCGGTGCCAGCGGCAGAAACATGTGAGATTAATTTTACCGAAATATTACCATTACCAACTTCAGTAATAATTCCCTTCAAATATCCATCTAAAACTGAAGTAGTTCCAGCGCCAGGTAACACAGAACTAATGGATTGAGTTACTCCATATCCGACACCAATGCCTGATGTAGTAACACCTGAAAGGATTTGATCTGCTTTGGAGTCAATGATTGCAACTCTAACTCCATTTGACCAAGATCCTGGATTTCTTGCAGCAACTACAACTCCAGAAAGTGTATTTTCATCATATCCAAGAGCATTATAGTGATCTAGACTGTCAATTTTGACACTTGAAGCAGTTCCTACAAATCCATTTCTTAAATCTGCATCATTAGCTCTCACAATTCTCATGGATCCACCATAAGAAAGATAAGATGATGCTGACAACCAATGCTCGTAGTGCTTATCAGTTGAATATGGCTCTCCAAAAGTGTTTAGTAAATCATTCTCATTCTCTACTAAAATAGGTAAATCTACAGGACCTTTCGCAAATGGTGCTACTAATGCCCCAACTTTGTTTGAAGAAGGTGTAGTTCTTCCAATAGTTAAATCAACTTCCCTTACTACAATTCCAGGAGATGCTAAATTTAGTGGCATCTGTATTCTCCTACATCCAGAATTATTCTAAAATTATTTATAATTTATCACTATTACATATAATCCCACATAAAACTTCTATCTCCATATTCATCTACATACCATCTATCACCAGATTCATCAGTAAAACTTTTATTAATATCTTCAAATCCATCAGAAATAAATCCAAAAGGTGCCATATCTTGATCTATCTGATTTTTTTGCTCTTCATATATTCTTTTGCGAACATCATTATCCGTCATTTCTTTAAAATAATCCTGAGCAACTAACCACGAAAAAATAACCATACACATGGCTAAATCATCATTGCAACCTTCTTCTGCTTCAAATGAATTGTGTTTTTGAATAAAAGTAGTAAGCTCAGAAATAATATCATAATCACATAGTAATATCTTATCATCTTCTAAGAGTGTTTTAAGATTGGAGCATCCAAGTTTTTTAACTGCGGCAGTCATTCTCACTCCAAGTTGAGACTTTTTACCACTAAACCCAGTGCCAACTATCTGCCCTGCCCGACCTCTCATTGATGCCATTAATATATTGTCATATTCCAAGTCATAATGTAAAATGCTTGCAACTTGGTCTCCAATATCATTAACTTCCACCAATAACCAAGCATTATTGTAACCTCTTCCAACTTCATCTACAATGCTTGGAAACATCATTGGTTTTATTTCATTATTTCTATATTTGGCTACAACTTTATATGGAAAGTTTGTAATATCAAAGACAATAAATGCAGAATAATCATTACCAATTCCACGAGCAACATCAACAGTAATTAAGTAATTATTTCCCTCTACTGGATTTTCATAAACATATATTCCTGCATTTTTCTTTATTGGATCTTCGTATACAAGATTTCTAAGTTTTGATGGATTAATAAGAGTATTAACAGATCCTAAAAATTCACATTCAAACTCAACCTTAAACTGCTGCTCAGAAGTATTAGCAATAGTTTGCTTCTTCCATTCCTCATCTCTTCCTGGAACTTCGGACCAATGAACATCTGTCGGAACATATTCATTTTTTCCCTTTTCAGCATCATGCCACATACGGTAGAAATGATTCATACCGTGAGGTGTAGAAACTACAATAACTTTAGTATTTTTACCAGATGTGATAGTAGGATAAACAGATGCAAAAAACGAGTCAGCAACATGATTTGGAACGAATGCAAATTCGTCCAAAAATAGAATATTAAATGACATTCCTCGAACAGCACTTGCAGAAGTAGATGCTGCTAATATTTTTGATCCATTCTCAAGTTCAATAGATCCTTTATTCCAAGAAATAATACCCTGCTGCATCCATTTCGGCAGATTCTCATAAGATGTTGCCAGTCTTCCAAGAAGTTCTCTTGCGGTTGCTGCCTTGTTTGCTAGAATACCAATATTTAC